>Ga0316204_10002446_pt1 | contig 41867 bp, 42 predicted proteins | sample 6monrhotite_MG_2_FD_205661 | JGI IMG/M metagenome (GOLD analysis project Ga0316204, IMG submission 205661) | Microbial mat bacterial communities from mineral coupon in-situ incubated in ocean water Damariscotta River, Maine, United States -... | ecosystem: Environmental > Aquatic > Marine >... | reverse complement strand
TATTTATCTACCGTAAAGAAACAAGGTATTAATAGACTTGATGCGCTTGTTGATTTATTTAACCATAAACCTTTTATCCCAGCCTAAAAACAGCTCAGCCTATTGAACAATAGGCTGAGTAGTTACACTTTTTGTTTGTAAAAGTAAGTTGAGTTGTTAAAAATACTGTAATGGCACAAGTTTAGAAGTGTCCTCTTTTTACTCTTAATAAACGTTTTATTGCCGGAGCTGTTTGTCCGATATGCAAAGCAATAGACACCATGGCATTAACCAAAGAAAATAATGTTGAAAAAGTAACTTGTGTTGCTTGTGGTGAACAAATGCCACAACCGCAAGAACATGTAGAAAAGAAAACGCGCAGCAATGAGCAAGTAATCGGTGTTTTTACGCCTGAATGATCCCATGGCTGCTGTTTTAAAAGTGAAATGTGTTTATAATCCGTGTCAAATATACTATGAAGTAAGATGAAATGAATTTTCCAAACGATGATACTGGTAATGTGCTAGCTGAAATGTACGCTGCAGGAATAGATTTGAACCAAGAGCAGGTAATTATTTTTTTTCAATTATTTGAACAACAGTCTCAAGCACAAGCAATGGCTAAACATTTAACTGAAAAATGTCCAGAGATGAAATTTAGCGTTCACCCAGATAAAGAAACGCCGAATATATGGGATCTTGATTGCACTGTACCTATGGTTCCTAGTTATGATGGTATTGTTGCTCAAGAAGCCGAATTTGAGTTGTTAGCCGCTAAATTTGAGGGTTACAATGATGGTTGGGGCATGGAAGGGTAGTAAGAATATTTTTAAACAGTAAAATCTTATATTTTGTTATTCATGCTTGTTTTTATCGATAATTTCAAATGCAGGCAAAGATACCTTCCAATAAATGGCTGCTAATCTTAAGGTTAAGGCGCCAAGAATGGCAAGCACGGTAGCCAAATTATCACTCAGTCCTAAATACTGAAATAACACAAATAAACTACCGCCGAGTAAAGCTGCTGTGGCGTAAATTTCTTGCCGTAAGATCATTGGAATAACGTTACAAAGCACATCACGGATCATTCCGCCTGCAACGCCAGTGATTGCACCCATTACAATAGAAACTGAAATAGGACTACCTAAAGCAAGCGCTTTTTGAGTACCTAGTACTGCAAACAAAGCTAAACCAAAGGCATCAGCGATAAGTAGAAATCGTTTGGGAATACGTTTAGGTTGACGTACAAAAAGTATGGTAAGCAAAGCAGTAATTAAAATAACGGTTAAATATAAGGGATTTGCCACCCAAGCAACGGGATAAGCACCCAAAACTACATCGCGAATTGTACCACCACCAATCGCGGTAACTGCGGCTAATACCACGACGCCAAAAGGATCGAGTTGATAACGTCCAGCCATGAGTGCGCCAGAGAGTGCAAAAACAACAATACCAAATAAATCGAGCCAATAAATTAGTTCATGCATTTTAAAATCTCATAAGGGTACGAGTCGTTATTGTGAGTGGTTTTTCATTATAGATAAAGTCTCTAGATACTGACCTTCGTCAGTATGACGTTATCATTAACTAGTATGACTTTATTATTAACTAGTTTGACGTTACTATTAATTAGTATGTCAGCAATATTATTCTAATATAAAAGCAGCTCATTTAAATTCATCGCCGTCTTCCTGAACTTGTTTCAGGAACTGAGAATAAAAATACTAATTTGTAGCTTTTTCAACGGGTAGTTTAGCTTCATACCAACCATTCATGTCGCCCGATAAATGACGTAACTTAGTAAATCCATTTTTGGCTAAAATATCTTTAGCAATTCCTGCTCTATAACCTGAACGACAGTAAACCACCACGGTGTCATTTTTGTGGTTAAGTAGTTTTGCTAAATTCGATTTTATTTGTTTATGACTTATATTTATAGCTCCCGGTACATGGCCTTCGGCATATTCTTCTGCGCTGCGAACATCTAATAAAACTAAGGTCGATTTTTCTGATGAATTCATTATTGTTTGTAGTGCTTTCTGGCTGATATCATCGCTTGAATTTGCAAATGCAAAGCTAGTAAAAGAGTTAATGATTAATGCGAGAAAGAAGATTTTTTTAAACATGCGATTTTCCGAATTTTTAGTGTTTTAGTATATAAGTAAATCTTAATGTATCAATAGTGTGGTTATTGCGGTGAGTATTGTCAAGGCTAATAAAAAATAAAAGATGTGCAGAATTACTTTGTTTGCCGCTAGAATATCGCTTGTTTGTGGTTGATTGCCATTATCATTAAAACTCTTGCGTCGCAGTTTTACATCGTTATACATTGCAACCCCCGCAAGCTGTATATTTAAACTTAAGGCTAAACTGTGAATGACTATATTATTATTGAGATTAAACCATTGTCCTGATAATTTTTTTGTATTTTTTAATGCGTTATTTCCTATGCAAGTAAGCATTATCATTAAAGTGAAGATTCTATTTGGCAACCACTGAACAAGAGTAACAACAAGACTAATAAAGTGACCAAAATGGTGATACTTATTAAGTTTAGTATTCCAACAATAATGCATCATTATGGCTAATTTAATAAGTAAAGCGCTTAATGCTCCTACAGATAAAAAATAAAAAGCAATTAATAAGTAGTTTTGTAAATAACGCAACAACTGCATTTCTATGGTGGTTTTGGCAATCCCCATTGTTGATAAATTATCAACATTACGTAAAATCCAAGGTTTAAGTGTTTGCTTGGCAAGGTGATTTTGTTTTAATGATAATGATTGGGAAATAGCTTTACTGGCTAAAGAAAGCTTAAAGTTGCCAATAGCTAAATATAATAAAATGGCATGCCATAGCCAAGTTACGGCAATAAAATCTTCAAAAAGCCATAAAATAATTGATAGCGGAAGAAAAGTTATCAGCACAGCAATAAATCCTGAAATATGTTGCTGTGAAATACTATTGTTACTTTTATTTACTTTGCTGGCAAGTTGTTGGCAATACCAATTAAAAAACTGTAAAGGCTCATTTTTTGTAAGAATAGGTAAAAAATGGGCCATAAATAATTTTAGCAGTATTACCACGATTAGCAGTAATACATCGATACTAAAATCATTCAACTGAGTAAACCAATTAGCCATTAGTTAAGTGATTGGCCTTGTAGGTTTTTCAACATGTTTTCAACTAATTGAGATGAATTCACTGCGGCTGTTTCTAAATAAACTTCAAAAGAACTCGGTGATTCTTTACCGGCAATATCAGACATTGAGCGGATCACGACAAAAGGCACATTAAACTGATGACAAGTATGTGCAATGGCTGCACCTTCCATTTCTACTGCCGCCATTGTTGGAAAATTTGCTCGTGCTTTAGCTATATCGGCATCGGCAGTCATAAAAGTATCACCGGTGGTAATTAATCCTACTAACGTTTGAATATTTTGTTCATTGCTTTGTGATAATTGTTCCACGCCACGCTCGGCGGCATCAACTAAGGTAGGATGAGGAGTATAGGCGCTAGGATTTGCCGGGAGTTGACCAATATCATAGCCGAAGGCGGTTACATCGACATCGTGATAGCGAAGCTCTGAACTAATTACCACATCTCCTACTTTCAATGATTGTTCAAAACCTCCTGCAGACCCAGTATTAACAACGTAATCTGGTGAAAATTTCTCAATTAATAATACCGTGGCAATTGCGGCGGCTACTTTACCAATACCCGATTGCACAATAACTACATCACTACCGTTAAGTTGGCCTTGATGGAATTCAAACCCCGCATAATTTGATGTTTGTGCGTTGGTTAACTTAGCTTTTAATATAGCGACTTCGGGTTCCATAGCCCCAATAATGCCTGCTTTCATTTGCGATCTCATTTTATATACTTCATAAATAATGGAAATATTATAACGTATTTAATCGCAAATTTAATTAAATTGATAATAAGAAATGGATTGTATAAAACAGTTTAATTATTTTGAATTAAACTGTTTTTTGATGAGGTGTCAAAATTAATGAGGTAATGCGGCAATCTGTTGTGCTTGCAGTTTAGCGGCTAACGGATTTGGTTTTTGATTGGCTAATTTAGTGCTTGAAGATTTAGGGATGACTCCTGTGCTTTTCGAGCGCGCTTTAATTAAGTTCGCCGGAACAGTACGACCTTTAAATTTTGGCGTTGGGACTGCGTTGCCTAATAAACGCTTATTAATGCATGAACGAATTTCATCAAGCGTATAAGTGCCTTTTACTTTAATTCGTAAATGAGGGATCGCCGCAGCTTCTAAAGCGCCACCCACAAACCAATCTTTTTTTACTTTGTAGCCTTTACCATTAGTGTCGACTAAATCGATGACTCCGGCCAGTTCCATAGATGTTTTATGGCAAATTACAAAGTCGAGATATTTGCTATTTGCATTATTTAACGCTGTTTGGCTAGCTTTGTCTGAAACTCCATGGCGAATTGAAACCAAGTCGCTTAGTTTAACTCGATTAACCACGCGGAAATTTTCACCTACAGCTTGTTCTAGTAAACTATGAAAGTTTTTTTCGGCCGCAGTAAAAATTGTAGTTTTTTTATCGAAAGGAAATGGATAACTATTATTAGTTAAACGACTCGCCATTACAGCAACAATAACGATTAAAGTGATCAGGGTAAAAAGGATAAATTCCATAAAAAATCTCCGGCATTTCAAATTCTTGACGTTTAGGTGTGATAAACGTCTGATAATAGCTCTGTACTAACAGAGTAAGCAGAATTTATGCCAGAGATTAATATACTTAACTAATAGTATTCATTACTGTGGGTAGTGATTTTCCAATGCTTGGTATAAATCTGTTTGGAAGCTTTCAGAGCTTACATCTAACTGATTTACAACGTTGGCAAGCACTTCATTGTCTTCTTTTCCATGCCAAATTTTAATATAGCTACCTTCTTTATAACCATGATCTTGACGGAAAAAATTCAAGGTGTTTTTGCCAACATATTGACGAAACAGTTCATTTAAATCCATATTGATAAGGCGCATGCAATCAGTAAATGCACTTGCATTAAAAGTTTTATCGGTTACGGCTGAAGAAGCTAGCTGTTCAAGTGCTATTTTAAAATCACTTTCTTGGCTACCTTGCTTAAGCTGGAGAGATAATTCATTAGTAATATCAGTAACATTAGCACCTGTCATTAAGCGTAAACTTAAACCAAAATGAAAAATATCAACTAACTCTAATTGAACTTGTGGTACGTCAATTTCTTGATGTTTCCACCACTTCCAGCCATGGTGATCTAGCATTTCAGCGCATTCAACCCAAATAGCACGATACCATTCATAATTATTTTCACGCCAGCTGCTACTAACTCTTGAATTCATTGCATCTTGCATAGACAGCATTTGTTCAATTTGATGATGTTCAATTGTTTTATTTGTAGAATTAGCGCTCATAAAAATCTCTGTATTACTTAATTATATTGCGCCATATTCTGCCTAAGCGAAGCCGGATAAACAAGCATATTTTTATTGTTTGCTAAACTAGGTTCAAATGGCTCTAGACATAATAAATAATGCTCTCTATGCTTGTTATTAAATAACCTATAATTCTGGCTGCATAACTGGATAAAATGATAAACAAAAATATCGAAGAACAACAATATGTCAATCAACAAAGCCTAGTGTTATTGGTTTCTAGTTTAACCAAAGCAATTTATGCCTTTCCCATTACCGCTTCGATTTTAACGTTTATATTTTGGTCTTATGTCGAACACTCTATTATTCTGTTGTGGCTTTTTTGTGTTTATTGCGTAAGTGTCATTCGTTTTGTTGTGCACAAAAATATTAAACAAAAAAGTGGAATTTTTGCGGAATACTCCTTTTGGCTAAAAACAATGTTAGCAATTGATTTTTCTTCAGGTTTTATTTTAGGTATGAGTGGTTATTTTATTACTGTTTTACCACAAGAGCTTCAATTGCTGGTAGTTATAGTGGCTGCAGCAATAAGTATGGAAAGTATTGGCGCACAATCAGCCATAAAGTCCTCTTTTGCCAGTTTTAATATTCCCTTATTTGTGACTTTTAGCTTCTGGCTGTTTATAGCAGGTTCAGCTACGCATTTTGTTTTGATTGCTTTAATTTTAGTACATGGCGTGTTTCTTTTTGGAAATTTTAAAGCGATGCATGAACATATTAGAAAAGGATTTAAATTAACATTTTCTAATCAAAAACTTGCCAATGATTTAGCGAAAAAAAACATAGAACTAGAAAAGTCTAATCAGCAAGTGAAAGCAACGAGTATGGCAAAATCACAATTTATTGCTCAATTAAGTCATCAATTAAAAGATCCGCTACAAAGTATTATTGAAAAATTAAATATCAGTGAGCAGCCCACCAATGTTACAGAAATTCAAACTTTAGTAAAAGCGGTGCAAACATCAGGGGTTAGTTTATTAACCTTGTTGAATGACTTAATTGATGTACATCGATTAGAAAAAGGTTTATTGGCAAAAATTGATCAAAGCATAGATGTGAGAAAACACTTTGATGATTTAGCTCAGTTAATTGCTCTAAATGCCGAAAATAAAAATCTGTTTTTTTATTGTGATATTGCTGATGACGTGCCGAGTAAAGTTATTAGTGATCCATTAAGGCTAAGTCAAATAACATTAAATTTATTAGCCAATGCAATTAAGTTTACTGAAAAAGGTGAAGTTGGTTTATCACTTACTTACCAAATAACGAATAATGAAGCTTGGTTAACGATAACGGTGATAGATACTGGTCAAGGTATAGATGAAGAGAAGCAAAATTATATTTTTCAACACTTTGTACAAGGTGAATCGTCAATCGATGCTGTTGGAAATGGCTTAGGTTTATCTATTAGTCAGGAGTTAGCACAATTACTTGGCGGTAATATTTCGGTAATATCTTCCCCCGATAAAGGATCGATTTTTAGTTGTAAAGTGCCAGTACAATTGGGTGCAGAAAAAGAAATGGTTGCAAAGTATAGTAAGCAAAAAATATTATTAATTGAGGGGAATGTCCGACAACGTCAGGCAATGATCCATCAGTTTAATTATCTAAAAAAATCTTTTGAAATAGCCGAAAATGCAAAAGAAGCGATGGCAATCTGTGCAAGTCATAACAGTAAATATCAAATTGTTATAATTGGTCATCAAGATAAACTTCAGCAAAAATTATTACTTAATTTATGTGCTCGCATTAAACTTCCTACTCTTGTTTTAAAATCTCTTAGTGAAAAACATCCAGCATTAGGGGATAACTCTAACACCCTGAATTATCCTATAAAGTTATCTGACTTATTGCGTGTACTGGAATAATTTACAGAAAATCCCGTTTGAATCCGAGTTGATTAATAAATCTCTATTTCCCCAATACGCATAGAGGTAGTTGTATTTTCGTAAAGGCGAATTAAATGACAAGTTGTACCTTCATTAAAACTACAAATATGCTGAGCTGTTTTTGGTTTTTACTCTTGTAAATTTTTGTTAATGCTAAAGTGATCATTACATTTCTCAAAACATAATCAGCGCCTTTGGTAGTGGCACAATTAATTTTAAGAATGCATTAGAATGTAAAACTTTAATATATTCAGTGGATTAAGTTGTTAGTAATGAAATGTATTGGATCAAAAAAGTGCTTGTGCTTTGTTATGGTGCATGCGATAAATTAGGTAAACATCAGTGATACATAAATTTAAACAGCAAAATATAAATAACAAAAGGAAGTAAAAATGCGTTGTCATGAAATAGATTACAAAATTATCGGCGAATCAATGCAGATGGTTGAAATTGAGTTAGATCCTAATGAAACCGTGATCGCTGAAGCGGGCGCGATGAATTACATGGAGGATGGTATTAGTTTTGAAGCTAAAATGGGTGATGGCTCTAATGCTGATCAAGGTTTAATGGGGAAACTCTTCTCAGCGGGCAAACGTATGCTTACCGGTGAATCAGTTTTTATGACACATTTTACCAATGAGAGCGAAAGTGGCGTTTATGGTAAAAAGCATGTCGCTTTTGCTGCCCCTTTTCCAGGGTCTGTAGTTGCTGTAAATTTGGCTGAGATTGGCGGCAGCATTACTTGTCAAAAAGACTCATTTTTATGTGCCGCGTTAGGGACAAAAATTGATATCGCTTTTAATAAACGCTTAGGCAGTGGTTTTTTTGGTGGCGAAGGGTTTATCTTACAACATCTTGAAGGTGACGGTATGGCATTTGTGCATGCTGGCGGTACGGTTATAGAAAAACAACTTAATGGCGAAACGCTCCGTTTAGATACTGGTTGTTTAGTGGCTTTTAGTGACGGTATTGATTATTCAATCGAAATGACTAAGGGATTAAAGAGTATGTTCTTTGGCGGTGAAGGGCTGTTTTTAGCAACGCTAAGCGGCCACGGGAAAGTTTGGATACAATCACTGCCATTTTCTCGTTTAGCCGATCGTGTACTTGAACATGCGCCTAAAGCGGGTGGCAATTTTCAAGGCGAACAATAAAAGTTGCTCTGCAAGCTAGGTTGTAATGCTTAAAAAGAAGAATTCGGTTCTTGTAAAAAGGCTAATTCTTCTTTGCTAGAAACCCTGTTGAGGATTTGGTTGCGGTGCGGGTAGCGACCAAATTTTTCAATAATCACTTTATGTTTGAGCTCAAATTGATAATTAGACTCTAATCCCGATTGAGAAAATTTTTCAACGGCTTGTTGATGAATAATTAACGATTCTGAATGCATTAGTGGCATATATAAAAATGCTTTTTCAGCGCTCGACAACATTTTGTCAGCTTCTGCTCTAATCGCTTCTTGTGTTAAAATAACCGCTAAATTATCGGCTTGAAATGCTTTGGCAGAATCACGAAAAATATTACGGGAAAATTGATCGAGCACGATGATTTCGGCAAGTCGACCTTGCGGACTATTTCGCCACGCTGATAATTCACCTTTAGTGGCTGCCTCAAAAGTCTCAAGAAAGCGCTCTTTAATCAACTGATCAAACGCTTCATCTTTTTTAAACCAAGCAGACGGTTGTATTTCAGTAAACCAAAAATTGATGATGGTGTTGTAATTGTATTTGTCATTAACGGTAGAGTTAGTCATTTTTATTATTAACGCTTTTGTTGTTTCTGCTTAGCTTTAAGTTCAAATTCAAACTCGTCAGGATATAACACTAAACCTTCTTGCGCTTGATTTGGAAAGGCGACTATTGATAATTCATCATCACTTAGCCCTGTTGTCCAACGGCTAAACCATTTGCTTAATGAAATGGATTCGGCTTTACATTCTTTCCAATCGCCAGTTGCCCATAATAATGCAAACTCTTCGTTTGGCCATACGGGGACGCAATCTTCGTCGTCTGTATTTAGCATCATGCAACCGTGTTCATCGGTTAGCAGCCACAGTTTATTATTGAGCACTGCTTGTTCAAGTAAATAGGTGAAGCGTTTATGCTCATCATAATTTTCAATGGTTTGTAGTTGCTTTGCGTCGATAGCTTGAGTCATGTTTTGATCATTGTCGGTTAAAAATAAACGCCATCATTATAAAGTAAATCACATCTCTTTACAGTATTAACCAAGTGCTTCATGTTAACCATGAGCAATTTTGAAACCAATTTTTAAGGTGACTTGAAAATGACCAACTTTACCATCAACAATGTGCCCTCGGGTTTCTACCACTTCAAACCAATCCATATTATTAACCGATTTGCTGCATTCGGCTAAGGCATTATCAATAGCGTCTTCAATACTGTTTTTAGAAGAGCCAACCATTTCAATTTTTTTGTAACTGTGATGTTCAGACATGATAAAATTTTTTTGTGGGTTGATAGAGTAAACAGTAGTTGAAGGACGGTGGTTTTTCCAATCAAGGTTCATAAAAAATATTTACCAACGCTCTCAATAAAGGTTCAGTGAAAGTTGAATAGCTAAAGTTTAAAGTCGTTTTGTGGCTTTTAACCGTTTTTGCACTTTATAATGATATATTTTTGCTAAAAATGGACGAACCAGCGGTACAGAAATTAGCAAAGCTAATGGTTTTAATACCCATACTCGTTTCATTAAAACGATGTAAGCTGAAAATTCAGACAATACCGTGCCATCACTCAATTGAATATGCAGCTCAGATAAGGCGATTTTAGGATTAATGCCTAGACTAAGTAAATAATCGTCTTGGCCATTAATATCAAACCATTTAATTTCCGCTCCCGCTTGCCCCGCAATATGAAGATAGAGGTGACGATCTTGCACACATTGAGGGCAAATGCCGTCGTAAAATACGGTAATAGTATGTTTACAATCATTACTACCAGCCGTATTTTGAACGGTTACTTTTTGATGTGATTGTTGTTTGTTCATATGTTTTACAAAATGAATGTTAATGTGATTATTACACTATTGCTACCTTATTAATAATAGCGTAATTCGCTCACTTTCCCCCAAAAAACTCGATAAGCAAACGCGGTATAAGCTAAAATTACCGGCACTACAATAATGGCGCCCCAAAGAATAAAACTAAGCGATTCAGGCGCGGCTGCTGTTTCCCAAATGGTTAGTTTTCCCGGTACAATGTAAGGAAAATAACTAAAGGCTAAACCAAAAAAGCATAAAGTAAATAACATCACCCCAGCAACAAAGGGGAGCCAACAGCCCTTATCGTCCACTTTGGGTAAGAAGTTTAATTGATGGTGAGTTATTGCAAATAAGGCAAAGCCAATAAGTGGTAAAGGTAAGATCAAAATAATATTAGGCCATGAAAACCATTTTTCAAAAACTCCTGCGTTGATCAGTGGATTGACTACCGATACCGCAAGTATGCCGATAAAACAAATCCATCCCGATTTTCTCGCCCACTGCACTGCTCTTATTTGTAATTGACCTTCTGTTTTCATAATTAACCATGCCGCACCAATGTAACTATAAGCCGCGGCAACACCCAAAGCACTGAGGACACTGAACCCATAAGCGGCAAGGTTATTTTCAAACCCCATAACATACATGCCAAGCATGTATCCTTGGCTTAATGCGGCCATTAATGACCCAATTTTAAATACTTTATTCCACGTAGGTTTGTGACCAAAGGCTGCTTTCGCTCTAAAATCAAAGGCAACACCGCGTAAAACTAAACTAATCAAAAGTAGCGCTGTGGGTAAATAGAGTTGTTTAAAAATATAGCTATGCGCCACTGGAAATGCAATTAACAATAAACCTACTGCAAGCACTAACCACGTTTCATTGGCATCCCAAAACGGACCTATTGATGCAATCATGGTATCGCTATCATCGTCATCATTAAGGGGGAGTAATATGCCAACACCTAAATCATAACCGTCTAAAATTGCGTACAATAAAACGGATAATCCCATTAATCCAACAAAAATAATCGCCAGTGTATGTGCATCAAACATGATTATTATCCTCTGCTTGTTTAGTAAATTGTTTAGTTGATTGTTTAGTCAATTTTTGTTCTAAATGATGCTCTTTTTCGGCATCGCTAATTTCTTCTATCTCAATAGCACGGCCTGCCATGGTAAATAACGTGTGTAAATAAGCGCCCATTAACACCACATAAAGTAGTAAATAAAGCGTTAGCGATAAGCCGACATTGGCAGGTGCTATGGTAGTGGCGGCATCTTTAATAGACAGAATTCCGGTTACTAGCCAAGGTTGACGACCTATTTCGGTAACATACCAACCTGATAATGTGGCGATCCAACCGGAAAAGCTCATCAATACCACTACTTTTAACATCCAACTAGGTAGCTGTTTTTTACGCCATAGCTGCAAACTGGTAGACCATGAAATTAATAACATTAGCATCCCTAAGGCAATCATTACTCGAAAGGCAAAGAATACTGGCGCAACCGGAGGATGGTTGCCTGCAAATTCATTTAAGCCTTTAATTTCACCGTGCAAACTATGCGTTAAAATTAAACTTGCCATATTTGGGATGGCGATTTCTAAATGGTTAGTTTTTTGTTGTTCGTCAGGAAGGGCAAATAACAGCAGTGGTACATTGTTTTCGGTATGCCATAGCCCTTCCATTGCCGCTACTTTTTGTGGTTGATGTTCTAAAGTGTTTAAACCATGCTGATCGCCAACAAATATTTGTAATGGCGTCATGATAGCGGCAACAGTTAACGCTATTTTTAAAGTGAGTTTTGGCGCTTGTTTATCATCACCTTTAAGTAATCGATAGGCGCTGATACCAGCGATTAGAAATGAAGCGGTTAGTGCTGATGCAATCAACATGTGGGTAAATCGGTATGGGAAGGAAGGGTTAAAAATTATCGATAGCCAATCGACAGGAAATGCTACACCGTTACGCATTTCAAAACCTTGTGGTGTTTGCATCCATGAATTAAGCGCTAAAATCCAAAATGCCGATAAACTGGTGCCAATAGCGACAATAAAAGTCGCTACAGTGTGAATGCGTGGCGATACCCGATTAATACCAAAAAGCATGATCCCTAAAAATCCCGCCTCTAAAAAAAAGGCGGTTAATACTTCATAACCGAGTAATGGTCCCGCGATATTGCCAACCGTTTCCATAAATTTTGGCCAATTGGTGCCAAATTGAAAAGACATGGTAATGCCAGTAACGACACCGATAGCAAAGGTTAAGGCGAAAATTTTTACCCAAAAGCGATACGCTCGCATCCATACGGGATCGCCAGTACGATCAAAGCGAAGTTTAAAAAAACATAAATACCAACTTAGCGCGATAGTTATTGTAGGAAATAAAATATGAAAACTGATATTGGCGGCAAACTGAATGCGAGACAGCATAAGGGTTTCTAACATAATTGACTCCTAGTCAATATTTACTGCTAAGATTAATTAGCGTGTTATTTTTTAATGAGTTTATCTTTAATGTCGATAATTTTGCTGACGCCTGCACCTAGCTTCATTAAGGTGTTCAATTTATCAGGATTCATAGTTTGCAACTCACTCGCCCAATGGGTGATAGTTTCTAAAAGATCATGAATTTCATGCATTTTGTCTTGGGCAAATTGTTCTTGTTGATTATCTGGTTGGTCTAACAAATTATCCCGCAATAATGATAGCGTTGGGTCTATTTCACGTTTTCTGCGCTCTTCAAAAACACGAATAGCCATTTCCCAAATAGAGCCAGCAGGTAGATAATATTCTTTACGGTCTTTCGGTTTATGTTGTATTTGTACTAGTCGCCAAGATTGTAATTCTTTGATGCCCATGCTGACATTACCACGAGAAATATTCAGTATTTCAGATATTTGAATAGCACTAAGGGCTTGTTCGTTAATGACTAACAAACCACACATTTGTCCGACAGTACGATTAAAACCCCAGCGACTACCCATTTCGCCGCAGTGCATCACAAAGGATGTCATTTTTGCTGTCATTACCATTATTGATCTCTAGTTCTTAAAGTTAACTTATGTTCTAAACTTTCAGTATTTTCTGAAAGTTTAAACTTAAATTGATTTAGATCAAGTTTTATTTTGTTATTTCGCTAAAAAATATGTTGTAAAAAATACAGGAGTTCGGTGAAAGCAGTTTGCTGGATTTGTGTATAATAAATCCAGCGCATTATCTGGGATGATGTGTGAACGAGAGAGAAATTGATGTTATTACTCGACAAAAATTTCCATTTCTTCGCCTATTTTTTTGCGCATTTCCATTAGTTTAATTGCGGTTTGGTGTTGTTGTTTATCTTGGGCAGTTTGTGGTGTCCAAGTGGGTATTTCTACTTTTTGACCATTTTCGTCCATAGCAACCATAATCACAATACAATGCGTGGTTAAACGGCGATTTAGCGATTTAGGATCACAAGCCACTACTTCAAGAGCAATGTGCATCGACGATGAGCCCGTATAGATAACCTTAGCTTCTACTTCGACTAAGCTACCTACATGAATAGGAGCAACAAAACGAATACCACCAGCGTAGGCGGTAACACAATATTTGCCACTCCAACCCGCTGCACAGGCATAAGCTGCTAAATCTATCCATTTCATTACGGCGCCACCGTGAACTTTACCACCAAAGTTCACGTCTTGAGGTTCAGCTAAAAATCGTAAGGTTATATCGCGTTGTGGGTTGCTCATGTTTTTGCCTGTTTTGTTGTGTCGAGTTGGGTCTATTAGATCTTGACCTGCGTCAGGATGACGGTATCAATGTACGGAATTTTAATAAAGTTGTGTCAGATAAGGTTAACAATACAATAAAAAAGCAGCCGAGGCTGCTTATATTCATAATAAAATGCTTTCGCTTATTCGGCCAAGACAAAATCTAAAATACCTAAAGCGGCTTTTCGACCTTGATCAATGGCCGTAACCACTAAGTCAGATCCTAAAACCATATCACCACCAGCAAAAATATTATCTTGCGAGGTTTGTAATGCGAATTCACTGTTATCAACTGCAACTACGCGGCCGCGACTGTCTACTTCAACACCAGCATCTTTCATCCATTGAGGAGGGCTTGGTAAAAAGCCAAAGGCGATAACAACCGCATCGGCAGGCATTATAAACTCTGAACCTTCTATTGGTTCTGGGTTGCGTCTACCGTTAGCATCAGCTGCACCTAGTTGAGTTTTAACAAATTTTACGCCAATAGTATTGCCGCTTTCGTCTACCGCAATATCAAGAGGTTGTAAGTTAAAGGCAAAATTAACACCTTCTTCTTTAGCATTTTGAACTTCGCGTGGTGAACCCGGCATGTTTGCTTGATCACGACGATAAGCACAAGTTACTTCTGTAGCACCTTGGCGAATGGAAGTTCGCACACAGTCCATCGCGGTATCACCGCCACCTAATACCACTACTTTTTTGCCTTTAAAGTTCACATAAGGCTTAAGGTTTTTGGCTTCGCTTTGTGGATTTTCTGATGTTTTTTGGTGTAAGCCCATTAAGTTCTGGGTGTTACCGATTAAAAAATCTAATGCGTTATAAACGCCAGCAGAATTTTCATGTTCAAAGCCGCCAGCCATATCTGTATAGGTACCTAGTCCTAAAAATACAGCATCGTACTGTTCGCTAAGTTCTTTAAAGGTAATGTCGCTGCCCACTTCGGTGTTTAAGCGAAATTCTATGCCCATACCTTCAAATATTTTACGGCGACGCACGATTACGTCTTTCTCTAACTTAAACGAAGGAATACCAAAGGTTAATAAACCGCCAATTTCCGCATTTTTATCAAAAACTACTGCGTCAACACCATGGCGAGTTAATACGTCAGCACAGGCTAAACCTGCTGGGCCAGCGCCAATTACCGCCACTTTTTTACCTGTTTTTACCACATGAGATAAATCAGGTGTCCAGCCCTGCTCAAAAGCGGTGTCGGTAATATATTTTTCAATATTGCCAATAGTTACTGCACCAAAATCAGCATTTAAAGTACAAGCCGATTCGCATAATCTGTCTTGTGGGCAAACACGCCCACACATTTCAGGTAAGCTATTAGTTTGATGGCATAAATCAGCCGCTTCGTGTATTTTTCCGTGCGACACTAATTCTAACCATTGTGGAATATAGTTATGCACAGGGCATTTCCATTCACAATAAGGATTGCCGCAATCTAAGCAACGATCAGCTTGACCAGCACTTTGTACTTTACTTAATGGTTGGTAAATTTCGACAAAATTAATTTTACGTTGTTCAACCGCTTTTTTCGGAGGATCTATACGTGCAACGTCGATAAATTGGTATACATTTTTACTCATTTTTTAAACTCGCTATTTATCATCAATTTATTTACTGCGCTTGTACACGAAGTTCGGCAGATGAACGGCTATGATGACCCAATAAGGTTTTAACATCAGTAGCGGTTGGTTTTATTAATTTAAACATTGGTGCAAAATTATCAAAATCGTCTAAAATTTCTTGAGCACGAGGACTATCTGTCTCGGCTAAATGTTGATTAATAATGCCACGTAAATGTTCTTGATGAATACTAAGATCTTCAATCGGTAGCATTTCGATAGACTCAGTATTTAAACGAGTGTCTAAATCGCCTGCTTCATCAAGTACGTAAGCAAAACCACCTGTCATGCCAGCGCCAAAGTTAACTCCAATTTCACCTAATATTGTGACGATACCGCCAGTCATATATTCACAAGCATGATCGCCGGTTCCTTCTATAACTGCCTGACAGCCAGAATTACGTACAGCAAAACGTTCGCCAGCACGACCACAAGCATATAACTTGCCACCCGTTGCGCCATATAAACAGGTGTTACCCATGATCATGGTTTTATAACAAATATATTCCACACCTTTTGGTGGCTTGATAGTTAATTTACCGCCAGCCATGCCTTTTCCGACGTAATCGTTAGCATCGCCGGTAAGTGTCATATGTAAACCACCCGCGTTCCAAACACCAAAGCTTTGCCCTGCGGTACCACACAAATGTAAAGTAATTGGATCGCCAGCCATGCCATTATTGCCATGATGAAGTGCTATTTCACCTGATAAACTTGCCCCGATTGAACGGTCGGTATTTTGAATAGCGAAGCGATATTCTCCACCACTGCTATGAGCGACTGCTTCACGAGTTGCGTTAACTATTTCTTGATTTAGTTTACCTTCATCAAACGGAACATTATTTTCAGTTTGATAAAGCGCAGTATTATCTCCAGCAACCACAGGAGCGATTATTGGTGATAAATCCAGTTTTTGTTGTTTTGCACTTATACCTTTTAAAGGTACTAATAAATCAGTTCGACCAATTAATTCGGTTAAACTGGCAACACCTAATTTAGCCATAATTTCACGAACATCGTGAGCAATAAATTTGAAATAATTCATTACTTGATCAGGCAAGCCTTTAAAGAATTTTTCACGTAAAACTTCATCTTGTGTGGCAACACCTGTTGCACAATTATTTAAATGACAAATACGTAAAAATTTACACCCTAAAGCCACCATAGGCGCAGTACCAAAGCCAAAGCTTTCTGCGCCTAAAATAGCCGCTTTTACAATATCAACACCGGTTTTTAAACCACCATCTACTTGTAAACGTACTTTATGACGTAAACCATTGGTAACTAATGATTGATGCGCTTCAGCTAATCCAAGTTCCCACGGGCAACCTGCATATTTAACTGAAGATAATGGGCTTGCTGCGGTGCCGCCGTCGTAACCTGAAATAGTAATAAAATCGGCATACGCTTTTGCTACACCTGAAGCAATAGTGCCTACGCCTGGGCCAGACACTAATTTAACGGATATAACCGCTTTTGGATTCACTTGTTTTAAGTCGAAAATAAGCTGTGCCAAATCTTCAATAGAATAAATATCGTGATGTGGTGGTGGTGAAATTAGTGTTACGCCGGGTACTGAAAAGCGTAATTTTGCAATTAACGGTGATACTTTATCACCCGGTAGTTGACCACCTTCACCGGGTTTTGCACCTTGGGCAACTTTAATTTGTAAAACGTCAGCATTAACTAAGTAATGCGGCGTTACGCCAAAACGACCCGAGGCAATTTGTTTAATTCGTGAGTTTTTCACTGTGCCAAAACGACGTTCGTCTTCACCGCCTTCACCTGAATTAGAATAACCGCCTAAACGGTTCATCGCTATCGCTAAAGCTTCATGTGCTTCAGGGCTTAATGCGCCAATAGACATTGCGGCACTGTCAAAACGTTTGAATAATTCGCTGTCGGCTTCCACTTGATCAAGTTCAATATCTTGGGCATCTTCTTTAAAGCCAATTAAATCACGTAACGTGGCGATTGGGCGTTCATTTACTTCTTTAGCAAATTGTTTGTAGTCTTCATAATTTCCCGTTTGCACAGCACGTTGTAAATAATTAACTACGTTTGGATTAAAGGCATGATATTCACCACCATGAACATATTTAAGTAAACCACCATGATTAACTTTTTGATGGTTTAAAAAGGCTCGACGGGCAAGATTGATATTGTCTTGTTCAATATCGCTAAATTCGGCACCTTTAATGCGGCTAGGTAAGTCAGGGAAGCACACTTCCATAATGTCTTCGCCTAAACCAATAATTTCAAATAATCCCGCACAGCGATAACTGGCAATAGTTGAAATACCCATTTTAGAAAGAATTTTTAATAAGCCTTTGTTAATACCATTACGATAATTTTCAAGCGCTTGGCGTGGGGTAAGGTTAATTTGTTTTTGTTCTACTAATTGCTCAATAGTTTCAAACGCCATGTAAGGATATATAGCAGTAGCACCTAAACCTAAAAGTACAGCATATTGGTGAGAATCACGTACTGAAGCAGTTTCAACGATAATATTCGAATCACAACGCAGTTGTTGATCAACTAAACGTTTTTGCACTGCACCAACCGCCATCGCCGCTGGTATTGGCAATAAACCTTTATGAATTTGACGATCTGAAAGCACTAAAATAACGGTGTGTTTATTTCGTACTAAATCTTCTGCTTCATCACAAAGCCTGATAACCGCGGCTTTTAAACCTTCGTCAGGATCATAGTTAAGGGTTAATGTATCGCTGCGATAGTGCTCAGGATCAAGCTCGCGCAACTGTTTTAAACCGGTATACATTAATACTGGTGAGCTAAAAGTAATGCGATCGGCATGACCTGTTGTTTCATTAAATACATTTTGCTCACGGCCAATACTGGTTGCAAGTGACATAACATAACGTTCACGCAATGGATCTATTGGAGGGTTAGTAACTTGCGCAAATTGCTGGCGGAAATAATCATATAAAGTGCGAGGCTGGCTTGATAGTACTGCCATTGGAGTGTCATCACCCATAGAACCAGTCGCTTCTTGACCATTTTCCGCCATAGTTTTAATTACTTGCTGAATCTCTTCATAGGAGTAATTAAATAACTTGTGATATTGCGCCATTTCTTGATCAGAAAAAACTCGGGTACCAATCATGTTTGCTTCACATTCGGCAAACGGGGTTAATTTACGAATGTTTTTAGTTAACCATTCACGATATGGATGACGAGCTTTTAGGTCATTATTAATGTCTGATGAATTAAATACTTTACCAGTGTAGGTATCAATTGCGAGCATTTCACCAGGGCCAACACGACCTTTTTCAATCACTTCATCTTCGCCATAATCCCAAATACCCACTTCTGAAGCCAAAGTGATAAAACCATTACGAGTTATTACATAACGGGCAGGGCGTAAACCGTTGCGGTCAAGATTACAGGCAACGTGGCGGCCATTGGTCATTACCACACCGGCTGGACCATCCCAAGGCTCCATATGAATAGAGTTAAATTCATAAAAGGCTTTGATGTCATCGTCCATTATTGTGCTGTTTTGCCATGCTGGTGGCATTAACAAACGCATTGATCTAAATAGGTCCATTCCGCCTGCTAAAAAAAGCTCGAGCATATTATCTAGCGATGAAGAATCGGATCCATTTTCGTTTACAAACGGCGCCGCGTCTTGTAAATCGGGTAATAGTGGCGATCTGAATTTATATGTTCGTGCACGCGACCACTGGCGGTTGCCGCGAATAGTATTAATTTCACCATTGTGCGCTAAATATCTAAACGGTTGTGCTAAGTGCCATTGCGGCGATGTATTGGTTGAAAATCGTTGATGGAATACACAAATAGCACTTTGCATGCGAATGTCAGCCAAATCTAAATAAAAATTTGGTAAATCAATCGGCATTACTAAGCCTTTATAAATTGTAACTAGACAAGATAAGCTCGCGATATAAAATTTATCATCTTGAGTTTCACTTTCAATACGTTTTTCTGCACGACGACGTGCCATATATAAACGGCGCTCTAAATCTCGATTACGCCATCCTGGAGGAGCATCAACAAATATTTGTTCTATTTTAGGTAAATTACTATGAGCTATTTCACCTAAAATATCAGTATTAACAGGAACTTCACGCCAACCGACAATCGTAAGTGTTTCATTACCCAGCTCTTCCTCTAAAATTTTCTTAGATAGTGCAGATTGAATAGGATCTGTGTTTAGGAAAATCATACCAACGGCATATTTTTTGCCTAGTTGCCAATTGTTTTCTTCAGCAACGCTGCGAAAAAAGGTATCAGGCTTTTGTAATAACAAACCACAACCGTCACCGGTTTTACCATCGGCGGCAATACCACCACGATGTTGCATACGATCGAGAGCAGAAATGGCCGTTTTGATCAGCTTATGACTTGCCTCACCTTGTTGATGGGCAATTAAACCAAAGCCGCAATTGTCTTTTTGTTGGTTGTGATCATAAAGCTGCATTACTGTTCTCCTAATAGAAATTGTTTTCTCGTTAGCGGTGATGATTAGGTATGTGTAATAAGAATTAGTATATTTTGCATAAATATACTTTTACCACTAAAGAGAACTATTAACATTAATGCTTAATTGAACAAAGGTCAAATAAAATAGAGCTATTACTCGTAAATTTATTACACAAAAGTGAGAGTAAAAAGTGATATGTTGATGTTTATATGCTGATATAGCGTGATAATCTGTTTTATTTGATTGTTTTTAATCATTATAAAATAATAGTGTAATAAACTTACAGTTAGTATTGTTTGCATGAATATGCATTATTTATGTGAAGTTATACGAGGAGAAAAAATAATCGTAAATTTTAAGTATAAAAAAGCTAAACCCGATAAAAAGTTTAGCTTATTAAATAAAGTGACTAGTGTGAACTATTAACAATCAACTATAAATTAAGGTTTGCGTTAATTATGGTTGATAACCGCCATCGATACCTTTAGTAGTGATACTTATGGCATCGTGGGCATGTAATGATTCTAAATGATTTATTTTTAACCAAAAGTCATCATATTGATCATCTGATGTGTTCATTACATGTTGCAAACGTCGAGCAGAATCTTCACAAAACATTAAATTTTGCCCATTTAAACGAGCAAATTCTTGCTCATCAACACGTTTAACCGCTGCCTGTACTGGGGTTTTTAAAGCACCTTCAATTAAATCTACTAGCTGAGTAATTGGGAAATCGTCAATACTACTATTAAGTTTAACTTTTATTTCTGCAATTGAACGCTGGCTGTGAGGTGTTGCTACAATACCTTCTGTAGTGCCGAGCCATTGATGAATAGCCTGATGATCTAAATTGCTATGATCAGTAAATGTTTCAGTAAATGCTTTTTGTACTAACTGTCGAGCAAGTGCCGCAGAACAAGGACAAGTTGATGAATAGGTAATATCAATAGCGAGTTCAACTTCTAATTTACCTTGATTTAAACGGCCAGTAATAGTTACAGGGTAGGCTTTCCACCCCAACTTACCGCTTATTAAAGATTTTCTGCGTAAATGGTAATCAAAACTAAATTTTACTTTAGCATTGTCGCTCAAATCATTATGGCTACTAATGAATCCATCAAGTAATGCAACTAAGCTTGGATGATCTAATACACCATCCCCTGATAATTCATCTATTAATAAATATAAGCGTGACATGTGAATGCCTTTCGCTTTAGGCTCTTTTAAATTAACAAAAGCATCAATATGAGCTGAAACCATACGCTCAGATTCACCTTTTGAAGCAACCATTAAAGGCATTTCAATATTACCCATACCGACCCAGTCTAGTTTCCCTTCAGTTTGGGCTGTTGTATGGTTGGCAATATCAGGCATTGACGACGACATTATTACTCCGCTTCGCTTATAGGTAAAACTAACTTAATTTCAAGGGCGCATATTCTACCCTAAATTCAGTTAAAATCAGCACTTTTATTTTTATAAGTTGTGATGAATTGTAATATTGAATGAAAAAAGTATACTAATATGTGCTATTCTGAGCGCAGTTTAAATATTGTAAAATTAATTTTTAGGTTTTTTACTATGAATAATAGTCAGTTAGATTTGAATTTACTCAGCGGTTATTTAACAAATTTAGGCAAAGATACATTAAACAAAATGCTCAATCTTTATATCGAGCAATCAAATGTTTATTTGCAAGACATTAAACATGCGTTAGATGAGTCATCACAAAGTTTATGGCAAGAACATTGCCATAAAATGAAAGGTGCTTCGGCGAGTGTTGGGTGTTCAAGTGTCAATGGATTGTTGATTACAATGGAAAAATCAATAGAAGATGAAAATATTAAAAGAAAAAATTTACAACAACTTAAATTGTTAAACCAAACAGCCATTACTGAATTTGAGCAGTGGTTGGCTGCGATTGGTTAACAACTTTTGGTATTACTCAGCATTACCGACAAAACGGTAACCTTCACCATGGATGGTATTGATTAATTCAGGACCATTTTCAATCACTTCAAAATGCTTGCGTAAGCGTCTAATTGTAACGTCAACCGTGCGATCATTTGAGCGTAAATCACGACCAGTCATCTCTTTAATTAATTGTTGACGAGTAACAATTTGCCCTGAATTTTTTATCAATAAACGTAAGGCACGATATTCACCTCGAGGAATTGAAACAATATCTCCAGAAGGCGAAGTTAGCTTGCGCGCATGACAATCTAAAGTCCATTGATTAAATTTAACGATAGATTCATCAATTTCAGTAGCGGTTTGGCTGATACGATTTAATATGTTTCTTGCTCTAATAGTAAGCTCTTGCGGATTAAACGGTTTGGTAAGATAATCATCAGCGCCTATTTCAAGGCCAAGAACTTTATCAATATCGCTATCTCTTCCAGTTAAAAAGATAAGCCCTAAATTACGATTGCGCTTCAATTCTTTCGCGAGAATTAACCCATTTTTACCAGGCAAGTTAATATCCATTATAACTAGATTGATAGTATTGTGTTTTAGCTGTTGATCCATGCTGTCACCATCAACGGCCTCTGATACTAAATAACCTTCGGCTTCAAATAAACTGCGAAGACTAAAACGAGTAACATTTTCATCTTCTACTAAAAGAATGTGGGGTTTCTGCATTGCGATTTCCGTTAGTTAAAACAAAATAACCTAATAAGTAACTGTTCATTATAATGAGAAAAAATAATAGTGCTATTTAATTTTTTACAGTTGGGCAATTTATGTAAACAATTAAAAATATTTAATCTATTTTATTCTATTTCACTATTAATTGAAGGTGCTATCGGGAAGTTGATATCAAAAGTGACACCAATATTAGGATCACTTTCAAATGAAATAGTGCCATTTAAGGCTTGTGTAATTAAATTATAAACCAAATGCATGCCTAAACCACTGCCACCAGAACCGCGTTTAGTGGTAATAAAGGGGTCAAAAATTTTATTTTTAATTGACTCATTAATGCCAATACCATCATCTTGATAAATCAAATTTATTTGGTTTTTAATCTTTGTTACACTTATTTTAATAGTGCCATAATCTCTGCCATCGAAACCATGGATAATAGAATTAATTATCAAATTGACTAGCACTTGGTTGATAGGGCCTGGTTTACTGGTAATAATTAAATCTTCAAGACATTCTAATTCAATTTTATATTGTGTGTTTTTTAATTGTGGGGCGAGTGTCAGGATGACTTCTCTTAAAAGTCCTTTAAAGTTGAAGCGACGCTCTTCTGAGCTTGTTTGGTCAACGGCGACTTGTTTAAAACTGGTGATTAAATCGGCAGCCCTTTTGAGGTTACGCATAATAATGTCGAGATTTTCATTGCCATCACTAAGAAATCTTTTAAGTTGACTAGATTTTAATGTTTTATTTTCAAAAGCTTGCTTTATTTCTGTTAAGCGGTCATGTAATAAACTTGAAGAAGTGACACCTAAGCCAATTGGGGTATTAACTTCGTGCGCCACACCAGCAACCATATCACCAAGTGATGCCATCTTTTCACTTTCAACAATTTGCCCTTGGTATTGATGCAAGGTTTCTAAAGTGGATAATAATTCCTGATTTGATTCTTTTAAAGCATCGGTACGTTGATGCACTTTATCTTCTAATGATTTATTTAATTGAATAAATTGTTTTTCAGCTTCTTCTTGTTTAGTAATGTAACGTTCTGCTCTGCTCAGCATAATGTTAATGTTTTGGGCTAATATATCGAGTTCTTGATAGGGCATATTATCGCAACGTAGTGAAAAATCTTTACGTTGAGTGATTAATTGAATATTGCTAATTAGTTGCAATATTGGTGTGGTCATCGATTTTTGTAATCTTCCGACAATGGCTATAGCGCTCAGTAATGTTAGTGCAGTGATAAAAATTATGAAGAGGGATGTTTTAATTATTTTTAAATTTAATTCTTCCAGACTAACTTGTAGATAAAGGTAGCCAATTAATTGATTTTCGTTTTGAATCGGAAGACTTAATTCAGCATAATCATCATAAAAAATTGGCAGAGCAAGTGCTTTTATTTTTTTCAAATCAAGCGTTGGGGTATAAAAACCAGCACCTCTTTTATAGCTACTAAATAACGTTAAGGGTTGTTTTTTATTCTGCTCAACCAGATAAACGTATGCATAATTTATATTAGTGACGGACATTAAAGTTTGCAAATCATCATTTAAACGCTGTTGATCGGTATCAAGCAGTGCTTTAATGCTTTGATGGCTTATTACTTTAGCCCATTGATTTGCGTTTTTAGTTATTTCTTCTTTAGCTGAATTATTAACTAATAAAATAATAAGGATACAACCGATAATAAAAACACTAGAACAAAACAGCATAAACTGGCTGTTAATTGTTCGATGTATTGACTGTGTTTTTTTAGTTTTTGTCATAAATAATTATATTTAGATGGTGATTTTACAAATATAAAACCAGTATGGTACATAATTCTTACAAGATAAAGAATGTTTGAATATCTATTTGCTTTACTGGAATTACAAAACTCCCTTTTCTAATAATCGAGATTGATAAGCGTCATTGTTGTATTTTATCTTTGACAGTAATAAATACAAAAGCCATTTTTGTTAGCTATTGTAGAGGTTTTCCCAATTTCTTCCATCATTATCGGCTGATACCTTAGAAAGTTATTGGCAACAATAGTGATATCTCCGCTTTTAAAAAGATAATTTTTTATGCCACTTAAAAATGTTTCGGTAGAGGCGTAATGTGTTTTTAGGCCTTGATGAAATGGCGGGTTAGACACTACGTGCTGATATTTTTCAGTGATATTACCAAGGCTGTCAGAAGCAAAAACATGCCCAGATAAATTGTTTATCTCTAAAGTTTTTTCAGCAGATTTAAGTGCTAGCGCATTGACATCTAGTAATGATAATTCGGTTAAACTATATTTTTTGCCAATATAAGCACTAATGACGCCAGCACCACAGCCAAAATCTAGAACTTTTCCAGACATTTTTTTTGGTAAATGGTTGAGTAAAAGCTTTGTACCAATGTCTAATTCGTTTTGGCTAAAAACGCCAGGTAATGAAGCAATGGTTAACGTTATTTCATTCAATGATATTTCATAATGTTTGAACCAATCATCGATGTAAAAATTAATATCTTTGTCGTTAAATTCACCTGAAAATAAAGAACAATGTCGTGCTGAATCCACTTTTTCACAATAATTTAAAAAAGGTTGGCCAAGTTTAATTGCTGATTTTACCCCGCCATTATTTTCACCAACAATCAGTATTTTGGCATTAGGCGCTAAAGCATGGTTGATCATAGTTAACGTGAAACTAAATTCTGCCTTCGATTTAGGAAAAAATAGGATCACTAAATCATGCCTAAGGTCGTTTTGATAACAAGCGCTGAAATGACAGTTTACTTGAGCATTGTTTAATTTAGTTATTGCCAGGTGTTCAGTGTAATTAACATTGAAACAATCAATGTTACACAAAGGATAATGTTGGCTATACTCACGTGTTAAAAAATCAGCAGGGGGATTGATTAATAACGCTTGTGTTGCATCAAGTAAATCAATATTTCGTAGTAATAACTGGCTTGTGTTTGATAAAGACATTACACTTTAAATCTAAGTAATAAGATATTGGTTTTAAAGCGATCCTACGTTATTTTTAGTTTTGATGCTAGGTCAACTAATTTTATAAAAATAGAAACACAGGTTAAACAGGAAGTTTTATTTATTCATATGAAGCAATCATTTTTGGGAAAAAGTTTAGTGGGTAAACTTATTAAGAGGCTTATAATTAAATGGTTGAGAAGCTCAATAAGAAAAAAACTGTTAGATTTTCGATATTTTTATTTGGCTAATTTTTTTAATTCACCAGCTAAAGCCAAAGTTTTCTTAGCACTCAACGACCCACATAGTTTAATTCTAATCCAACTACTTCCTGAACTCGCAAAACAATTTACCATTGAGTTTGAGTTATACTTAATCAGTGAAAGTTTGCCTGAAGATGTTGTGTCTCCTAAAAAATGGCGACAATGGTCACTTAATGACGCCAATACGTTAGCGCAACATTTTAACTTGAGCTCTATTGATAAATTACCCGATCAAAAATCCTTGATCACCGGACAACAACTTTGGCAAATTCAGCGTCGTTCATTAGAAGATGCACGTGATATTTTTTGTCAAACTTGGTATGGTGAATTTTTGGAGCATTTTCAATCTTCTACGCCGGTTATAAATTCTCAATTTAAAAATCAAGACATGCTATTGGCAATGGGCCATTTTTTACCAAGCACAATATTCTTTTGTGGCGAATGGTTTTTAGGTGTAGAGCGTCTTGAGCATTTTAGTAACAAACTTGCTAAATTTAAGCTCCAGCAAAATTCGTCAGCTATTATTGATGAGATATCATCTCTTAAAATCAACACTGTTTCTCATATTGAAAAGAACAAAAATAGAACTGACATTGTCAATAGAACACCGTTAATTATGTACATGTCTTTACGTAGCCCCTATTCATATTTAGGTTTTATACAAACACTAAATATTTGTAAACATTACCAAATACCCTTAGTACTCAAACCTGTATTGCCATTAATGATGCGTAATCTATCGGTATCGAAAAATAAAATGCAATATATCTTCCTTGATAGCGTGAGAGAAGCGGAATTAAAAAAAATTCCCTTTAATAAGTTTTTTGATCCGTTGGGGCAAGGCGTTATTAACTGCTATCAATTATTCGCTTTTGCTCAGCAGCAAGATAAAGCTCAAATTTATATGGAAACAATGTTTAGAGCTGTTTATGTAGAAGGGATTGATTTAACGTCAGTAAATAATTTAAAGCGGCTTTGTCAGCAACTGGATTTAGATTATCAAGCTGCCTTGGATTTTAATCAACTTAATCCTTGGCAAGAATGGGCTGAAATAAATGTCGCTGAATTAGAAAAGTTAGATTTTTGGGGAGTGCCATGCTTTGTGTATGGAAATACCAAAGTGTGGGGACAAGATAGATTGTGGCAAATAGAGCAAGCTATTTTAAAGGGTATAGGTTAGAAGTAATTAATATTTTATTTGGTTAAGTATTTATTGACTAAAAACTCTAAAAAATGAAATAATGGGCGCGTCCCTTATTCCAACTAATTGGTTTTATCGCCGGTTAGTTTCAAAAAGGGCCAGAAGAGGAGCGTTAACCAGGTAAATATTCAGAGAAGATCAAACTTCATTGACGAATATTGAGGGGGATTAGCGCCGAGGTAAAAGTAGTTTTGATGCTGCTTTTGCCGGTCGACAAAATTGAATTTTTGCGACTGTCACCGGTTAAATATGGTGGAGAGCTTCTGGCCTTTGTAAAACTCACGTTTTATTTTAGGTAACACTTTACCTAAAGGCATTTTGCAATGCTATCATCGTGACGTTTATTACAAACGCCTAAAAAGTTCTCCGAACAAACGAGTTCGAGAGCAATGAATCAAAATAATTTATCATCACATAACGCTAACAATAGTTCGGTTAATGCTTCGATTAACGAAACCGTTCTATGGACGGCAATCGTAACGCCTTTTACTGAAAACAATGCTATCGACTTTGATAGTTTAGCGACTATTGCGACTAAACAAGCCCAAGCTGGAAACGGTATTGTATTACTTGGTAGTACAGGTGAAGGTTTAGCGTTAACACTGCCTGAAAAAACACAAATAGTTGAACTTGTCTGTTCATTAAAGCTAAATACGCCATTAATGGTTGCGGTAGGCGGGCATAACTTAGCAGACCAAACTGCATGGGTTGAACAGTGCAACCAATATCCTATATCGGCCTATTTATTAGGTACGCCAATTTATTCAAAACCCGGTGTTGTAGGGCAAACGCAATGGTTTGAACAGCTTTTAGATACCGCTGATTTTCCTTGCATGCTTTATAATGTACCTTCACGTAGTGGTGTTGAAATTCCGGTTCAAACCGTTAAAAATTTAGAGCAACATGCAAACTTTTGGGCAATGAAAGAAGCAAGTGGCGATATCAATAAATTTTTAGCGTATCGTCAAGCTGTACCAAGTATTGCTTTATTTAGTGGTGAAGATGGAATGTTGCCCTATTTAGTGGCTGCTGGTGTAAAAGGGCTGGTTTCGGTGTGCGCTAATGCATGGCCAGAGGCGACAAACCTTTATGTGCGTTTATCTTTAACAAATATGTCTCAAAATTTATTTCCATTATGGCATAACGCCATTGCCTCACTTTTTAGTGTGGCCAATCCTATTCCTGTAAAAGTGCTGATGCATTGTCAAAATGAAATATCGTTACCTAATTTACGTGCTCCATTAACCCATTTAGAGCTTCAATCAACTGATGACATACAAGCTTTTGACCAACAAATTAACGCTTGGTTTACTGCACAAACATCAATAAAACAATTAACTGAATCATCAACTCAATCTAATCAAGCTGTAGGAGCCTAACATGAGCTGGCAAGAAACTTTAACCCAATTAGAAGCTGGCACCGTACGTTCGGCAAACCAAAATGAACAAGGCCAATGGCACGCAAATATTGAAGCAAAACAAGCAATACTTGCCGCTTTTAAAGCGGGAGAAAATACCGAATTTACCGATAATTACCAAGGTTTTGTTGATAAAGACAACTTACCAGCACGCCAATTTACGGTTGCAGATAATGTTCGCTTAGTCCCAGGTGGATCGTCGGTTCGTCGTGGTGCGCATGTGGCTAAAGGCGTTATTATTATGCCGCCAGCTTATATTAATGTTGGCGCTTTTGTCGATACTGGCACTATGGTTGATAGCCATGCTTTAATTGGTTCATGTGCGCAAATAGGCAAAAATGTACACGTTTCTGCGGCTGTACAAATAGGTGGCGTACTTGAACCTGTTGGCGCAAGCCCTGTAATTATTGAAGATGATGCTTTCTTAGGTGCTGGCGTGGTCATTGTTGAAGGTGTGGTCGTTAAAAAAGGTGCTGTTATTGCGCCCGGTGTTTCACTTTCTGCGTCTATTCCCGTTTTTGATTGTGTTAACGATGTCATGCTTGAACGTGGCGCGCCAATTCCTGAACGTGCTGTCGTTATTCCAGGAACTCGTCCGATGAAAGGTGAATGGGCAACAAAAAATGGTTTAAATATGGCCTGTGCACTAATTGTTAAGTATCGCGATGAACAAAGTGATGCCTCTTTAGAACTTGAAAGCCTGTTGCGCTAGGACGTTTTAATGAGTCATTTTCCCCATTGGTTGGACAACGATTTAGCCCATAATTTATTAGCGAAAGTAGATGCTGAAAAGCAAAATGACAACTTTTATGAAATAAATACTATTATCGAAAGTGAAAACGGCTATTTTGTTTATCACTTAGATAAATTAAAACAGCATTTAGCTAAATTACAACAGCAAAATGTCGTTAAGCTTTGGTATGCCGTTAAAGCGAACCCACTATCAAATATTATTAAATGTTTAGATCAGCAAGGCTTTAATTTTGATGTAGCGAGTGTTGGTGAATTAAGCCAAGTACTATCTCAAGCTATATCGCCACAACGTATTTTAAATACAGGGCCGGCTAAATCTAAAAAGCAATTAAGTTATTTTTTACAACAAGGAGTAAACACCTTTGTGGTGGAAAGTTTGAATCAACTAAAATGGCTGAATGAAAGTGCTGCTAGTTTAAAAAAACAGCCGACAGTATTGTTAAGAGTTCAATTACAATGGCAGGAAGGCGAAAAAAATCCTTTAGGGGGAAATAGTCTCACGCCGTTTGGTTTAGCCACTCAAGAATGGTCGAAAATTCAATTAAGTGATTATCCCGCGCTTAATATTTGTGGTTTACACATTTTTCAATGGGGCAATATGCTCAGTAATGAAAAAATGAATTCGCTGTGGTCTCAAATGGTGCCGCCATTAACTAAACTTGCTAAGCAACTACAAATGGATCTTAAAATATTAGATCTAGGCGGTGGTTTGGGGCTTGATTATTCTGCTCAAAATGAAGAACAAAGCCAAAAGCTAAGTTGGGAACAAATTATTGATGATTTAGCCGTAATTAAAGCAGACGCAGGTGTTGAAGAGTTGTGGTTGGAATTAGGGCGTTTTGCGGTAGGTGAATGTGGTTATTATGTGACTGATGTCGTTGATAAAAAAACTAACTTTGATGAACAACAATTAGTTTTGGCGGCGGGTATTAACCACATTATTCGTCCAGCGATTACCGAACAAGCCTTTCCTGTTACTACTTTACGCGCAAAAGCATCGACGAAAACAGAAAAATATCATCTGCATGGGCCATTATGTACCAGCTTAGATAAATTAGGTTATGTACCTATAACCGCAGATATTGCCATTGGTGAGTCATTAGTTTTTGGCTATTGTGGCGCTTACGGTTTTAGCGAGAGTATGCCGTTTTTTCTTTGTCACAATGTCGCAGCAGAGTATGTGTTTAGTGAGGGACAATTACAACGAGTACGAACTGCTCAAACCGCAAGTGAGTATTTAATGTAGCTTTAAACTCGGCTTTAAATTGGTTTTTAATTGACTCTAAAATAAGCTTTATTACAAGCTACGCTATTAGGTATTAGGTATTAGGTATTAGGTATTAGGTATTAGGCATTAGGCATTAGGTAAATAGATGTATAAGTTTTCAAAACAAGTAATTACGGTTGGTGAAATGGCAAGTGGCGCACAACTTACCATTCCTGTTTATCAATTAAAAAGCGGAACCAAAGGGCCAAAAATTTATATTCAAGCGAATATGCATGGCGCTGAAGTGCAAGGCAATGCGGTAATTTTTCAATTATTAGAATTATTGAAAAACGCTGAATTCAGCGGCGAAATCACACTTGTACCCTATGCGAATCCAGTGGCTTGCAATCATAAAAATGGAGAATACACTTTAGGACGTTTTGACCCTATTACGGGCGAAAATTGGAACCGGATGTATCATTTTAATGGGGATATTATCGCGCCATTTGCGGAGCAACATTTACATAGCGATGATGCTGATATTGAAACTGCCTTTAAAGCGCTATTACAAGCTGAAATAGACAATAAACTTGAGCACAATCAGTACGGTTTAACGACAGGTCAACGTATTGCTTATCAATTGCAAAAAATGGCTCACAATGCTGATATTGTTTTAGATTTACACACTGGACCTATATCGAGTAAGCATCTATATTGCCCGGAATTTGCGCAGGCGAGCGCAAGTTACTTTAATATTCCCCATACAATTTTAATTCCAAATGAATTTGGTGGTGCAATGGATGAAGCAACCTTTTGTCCTTGGTGGAGTTTACAAGCTGAATTTAAACGTTTAGGACGAGTATTTAGCTTTAATAAAGAAAGCTTTACGGTTGAGTTAGGTTCTCAAGAACAAATCAATTTAGAAGTTGCTAAAAATGACGCTCAAGGAATTTTAAGTTATTTAGCTTATAAAAACGTGTTGTCTATAGCGCAAAATCAACCTGAAAAAATAGTGCGTTATGCCTGTTATTTGAAAAATTATAAAGCATTTTATTCGCCCATGGGAGGTATGGTCGATTATTTAGCTGAATTTGGTAAACCATTACCAGCAGGCGAACCATTAGCTCGCATTTTACGCATGGACAATTATGGTCAAAATGATTTTGATCAAAACACAATTGATCAAAGTTATAATAATCAAAGCGATAATGGGCAAGAAGAGAATAAATCATTGCATTATTTAACGCTTGATCATGAAGTTTTACCGATATTACATTTTGCCTCAGCGAGTGTGAATCAAGGTACTGAACTATATAAAGTTTTCATAAATTTCTTTGAGTTGTAATTGTATGAGATTACATGCCTACATTTTTAATGGCAGATAAGTAAAAATTGAACTAAATTTAGATTACGGAATTATTAAATAATTAAGTGTTAAATTTTGGTGAAAATTTCTAAATTGAATGTTTTTTTATTCTCGTTAATGTTGTCAGTCAATGCTAACGCAGCACAAAATGTAATAATTAATGATGTAGATTGGCCGCCTTATTTTTTTATTGGAGAGAAAGCGCCGCAACAAGGTTTAGGGAAAGAGCTATTAAACCTTTGTATTCAACAAATTGGTTACAAGATCGAATACCGTCGATTGCCGATAAAAAGAACACATGTTTATATGGAACATGGTGATATAGATGTAACTGTTTACTCTTATCGCAAAACACGTGAAAAATTTTTACTCTATTCAAAAGAAAGTATTTTTAGATCTAATTTTGGCTTTATGGTGAAGGCGAATAGCGGAATTGTTATTAATGATTTGAAAGATTTAGCTCCCTTTAAAATCGGGAGATTGGCTGGACTGTCTTATACGCCAGAATTAATGGCCATCATTAAAAATAAGGAAGCTAAAAATCAAGTCGTTACTGGTTATAATTCGGTGTCTATGTTTTCGCAGTTATTAGCACAGGTCCCACGTTTTGATATTATTGCTAATTCAAAAAGCACTTTTTATTGGCAAGCAAAAGCTTTGGGGGTTAGTGAAAAAGTAAAAGTGCTTGATTATAATATTAAGAGTAAGGATTATTTTGTTACCGTTTCCAAAAAATCTAAAAATATTGCAAACGGAGAAAAATTCCTTAAAAAAATTGATTTATGTTTAAAAATGCTTAAAAACAATGGTAAATATGATGCTATTTTAGCGGAATATGGATTTCAAAACAGTATTCAATAACGTTATTTTTTCAAGCGAATACCGTTTTCTTCAATACTAATTTTTCCTGTTTTAAGCAGATTTCCGACCGTTGATTTAAAGGTTTTTTTACTTACCCCTAACGTGCGTTTTATTAGTTCAGGAGCGCTTTTGTCGTTAAGCGTACTGAAACCATCATTATTTTCTAAATGCTTAATTAACGTATCTTTAAAGTCGATAACTTTTCTTTTTCCAGTGCGCGTAAGCATTAAATCTATTCGGCCATCTTCACGCATTTTTCTGATGTAGGCGGTTAACTTCCTACCACTACGTAACGGCTGAAATATTTCATTATCGTATAATAATCCCCAATGCTTATCGTTAATAATGGCTTTAAAACCTAAATCTGTTTTACTAGCGATAACAATATCAACTTTATCACCCTCATTATATTCAGCAGGCCAAATATCAATAAATTTATCAAGCTTACTTGAAGCGGCTAATCTTTCGGTTCGGGTGTCTAAAAATATACGTACTAAGTAATATTTGCCCTCTTCCATTTTAGTGTGTTGCTGATTGTATGGAACCAATAAGTCTTTTTTTAAGCCCCAATCTAAAAAAGCGCCCATTTTATTTATTTGTACAACTTTCAACGAGGCAAATTCATCAACTTGAGCTAGCGGCGTTTCAGTAGTTGCTACTAATCGGTCGGCAGAATCAAGGTAAAGAAATATTTTCACTTCATCTCCAACCGCTAAATTTTCAGGCGTATAACGTTTAGGTAATAATACTTCGCCTAAATCACCGGCATCAAGATAAGCGCCATTATCGGTTAATGCGATCACTGTTAAGGTATTATATTTACCAATTGTAGCCATGATTTTTCCTGAGTTTTAGACGTAAAAGATGAATTACTTAATTTAGAGAGAATAGTAACTGAATTTTACTAGTGTTACCGTATTTGCTTTATTTATTTTGTGATTATTTTTAATTTACTTTGTATATATTCATTGTGCCGAAGATGTAATAAGTCTGCAATTTTGCGAATTGTATGATGTTCAATCGCTGAAATTTCACCATCGGCAATAGCAACATGCCAGAGCATTTCGACAATCTTTATTTTATCCGCTATTGAATAGTTACTATTTATTTTTGAGGTGAATTGATAAAAATCGGTTGCTTGCTCAGTTAATTGTTCCGCATGAGTTAAAATTTCATTAAGCTCATTATCTGTTAATTTAAAATGTTGAGATAGTTGCTTTATTATAGCGTTGCGCTCGTTACTATCACTATTACCATCAGCACGCATTACTTCGGCGAGTAAAACAGCGCAGGCAAGTTGTAATGAATTTTCATCTTGTTCTAACGTTGTTTCTATAGTCAAAGAAGTAAAGAAGTGGCGGAGTTTAGCTATCATCGGTCTCTCAATTATTGTACAAATTCGGCAATAGTAACGGCAACATCAAGTAGTTTTTTATTGCGATATAATTTAAAGTTGAGTGTGGTATTTGGTTTTGTTTCAGCAACGATATCTAAAGCTTGGGTAATGCTTTGTATAGGAGTGTCACCTATTTGTATTACTACGTCACCAGGTTGTAAACCGGCTCTTAACGCAGAACTATTGGGTTCTATAGTTTCGATGACAAACCCCTTGTTTTCGGCGCGATATACTTTTGCTGTGATGCCGAGGCGTCCTCTAACTACTCGACCATTTTCAATGATTTGTTGCATAACCTTTGCTGCCAATTTATAGGGTATAGCAAAGAAAATGCCTTGAATATTAATTTGCTGATTTGAGGAAGTAAATTTGCGAGAATTAATGCCAACTAATTCACCATTACTGTTTACCAAAGCCCCCCCTGAGTTTCCTTCGTTTATCGCGGCATCCATTTGCAAAAATTCTAAGTAATTAGTGTTACTTAAGCCGTTGCGTCCGGTAGCACTAATAATACCTTGAGTTACTGTTTGTCCTAAATTTAATGGGTTACCAATTGCTAATACGACATCGCCAGCTGCTGATATTTGATTTTTATTTTGTGGGATCACCGGTAGATTTTTTGCGTTAACTTTTAAGACAGCAAGATCGGTAACAATATCATAACCGATTATATCAGCGGGATATTGGCTCCCGCTTTGTAATAGTACCAGTACCTGATCGGCATTTTGAACGACATGAAAATTAGTTAAAATATAACCATTGCTTGCCATAATAACCCCTGAACCTAATCCCGTTATTTTTCGTACATTACGGTTATAGGCAGGTTTAGATTCTATAGCTTCAGAGTAAATGATTACTACAGCTGGAGCTGCAGCGTTAACAGCTCTGGCATAACTGAGTGGTGTATTTCTTGGCTCCACATCAGTAAATAGTTGTTGTAAATGAGTATTGCTGGTTCTTAATTGCGGTACGGTTAGTAATAATACTATGGCGATGATCACGCCATAACCAGCAGAACGCAATATATATTGTAGAATTGATAAAATTTTCAAAAGAATTTAGTTAGCTATAAAAAGTTAGATATTAAGACTAGCATATCTACACGTTATTTGTTTACATAAAGTTTATAAGAAAGGTCTGCAATTTGCAGACCTTTTCTTTTCATATAATAAAAATAAAATAGTTTAAATGTGCTATAAAAATTAGCGGATCATAATATATAGATTACTTTGACCCCGTTTAATATTAAGGGCAAATACACCTTCTTTATCTTTTAAAATTTTGCGTAATTCTGCAATATTTTTGATGCGGTTACGATTTATCCCAACGATAACATCATCATTTTTTAAGCCAATATAAGCAGCATTACTTTTAGGTGCTACTTCACTTACTTTAATACCACTGCCATTATCGCTGTTTTCCAACTTAGCACCTTCAAAAGCTGGATGAATATTTTTAGCATTAATGTCAACGCTTTCAGCACGCTTTAGTTTTATGTTAAATACTTTTTCACTACCATTATTACGAATAACGGTGATTTTAACTTTTTTACCCGCACCTAGGGTGCCAATTCTGCCGCGTAATTCTGCAAATGATTTTACAGTCTTACCATTTACTTTGGTAATTACATCGCCTGCTTTTAAGCCAGCTTCAGCAGCCGCGGAATTCGGCGTGACTTCTTGAATAAATCCACCTTGGTTAGTTTTTAAATTCATCGCTTTGGCGATGTCGCTATCAATACTTCTACCAATAACACCCAACACACCACGATGTACTTCACCAAACTCAATAATTTGGCTGACTAAATTTTTAACCATGTTACTAGGTATAGCAAAACCAATACCGACGTTTCCACCGCTCGGGCCTAAAATAGCGGTATTAATACCAATTAATTCACCACGTAAATTTACTAAAGCACCACCTGAATTTCCCGGGTTAATCGCTGCATCGGTTTGAATGAAGTTTTCAAAACTTTCAATATTTAAACCACTTCGACCTAAAGCACTCACAATACCTGAAGTAACGGTTTGGCCTATACCAAATGGATTGCCAATCGCAACTGAAAAATCTCCAACGTGTAAATCATTTGAATCAGAAATTTTAATTGCGTGAAGATTTTTTGCTTCTATTTGTAATAAAGCAATATCACTTTCAGTATCAGCCCCTAATTTTTTTGCCGTAAACTGACGACCATCTTTTAACGTAACTTCAATTTCATCCGCTTCATGAATAACATGATTGTTGGTTACAATGTAGCCTTCTTTTGCATCAATTATTACTCCAGAACCTAGGCCTTTAAAAGGTTGTTCTTGCTGGCTACGTTGCTGTTGCTGTCCAGGACGACCAAAAAAGAATTTAAATGCGTCGGGTACGCGTTGTTTTACTTCGTGGGTACCTTTTACAGTAACACTTACTACTGCTGGTGTTACTTGTTGTAACATCGGAGCGAGACTAGGTAACTTTTCACCGCCTATAGAAAATGGCAGGCCGGCATGCGCTTGTGGAGGTAAAACTAAGGCGCTTGAAAATAAAGCTGCGCTGATTAATAGCGCCAAACTTTTACGAGAATATTGTTTTACAGAAAAGGGGTTGCTAGATAATTTATTCATACTTAATAAAACTCCAAAAATAATTTGCTAAGACTTGATCCCTTCAATAGAGGATCAGACTTAATTAAAGACTCTTAGTAATTTAGAAAGTTCAGTGACTTACACCTCGCTATTTGTAACAGTTTGTGTCTTGTCAACAAACAAGCCACTTGAACCATCAGAATAATCTAATGGTGGTTGTGCAGTTTTTGTTGGTTCGTTAAGTTGTTTTTTAGGGTGACGTTTAGCTGCAGTTTCTGCTAACTGTTGTTGAGTCTCAGCAGAGAAAAATGGCATAGTCGTCGATTCCGTCGGAGTTGCTTGTTTTAATAACTGTGTACTTTGTTCCATTTGGGCCATGGCATTTTGGCAAGTTTTATTCATTTGGTTTAATAAATCCGCAGATTGTTCTAAATGCTGAGCGACTTCTTGCTTGTATTGAGATAAAGCCGCCTCACTTTGATTAATTTGTTCAACTAATTTTTTTTCACTGTGGTCTGGCGCCGACAAAAATCGATTTGCAACATAACCAATAAGTGCTCCGACGATTAATGCTATAAGTCCTACTGCTAATGACGACATATAAATACCTACCTTATGATTATTACTGTGTTTGAAAATTGATAAAACGCTAAGTTAGCTTTTGTTCTATTGTTTTTTTGCGAAAAATTAGTGAAAATAATACTATCATCTTCTTGCATTATCATAACGCTTTTATTCATAGATTATAGACATTAGATTCATCTCTTAAAGTATAATGGGTATATAGGCATTTTAAAAATTTTCAAGCGCATTTTACAATAATGGTTCCTAAATGATTAAGCTTTCTCCTCTTGATAAATACAAAAAAGATTTAATCGGCGACGATTTTCTTTATGACGCAGCGCAAGAACATGCGGTTATTCAGCTTCAACGTTTGTTTGACGATATTCAAAGCAGGCCATTACCTGTGGCTGGTTTTAAAAAAGTGTTAAACCGTTGGAAACGAGTGGTGTCAAAACCAGAAATAAAAAATATTAAGGGATTATACTTCTGGGGTGGTGTTGGTCGCGGTAAAACTTATCTTGTAGATACCTTTTATGATAGTTTACCTTTTCAAAATAAAATGCGCGTTCATTTTCATCGATTTATGCATCGAGTTCATCAAGAACTAAAAACGCTAACCGGGCAGTCTGATCCTTTAAAAATTATCGCCAAACGTTTTGCAGATGAAGCGTGTATTATTTGTTTTGATGAATTTTTTGTGTCAGATATTACTGATGCAATGATATTAGGCACATTATTTGAAGAGCTATTTGCTCGTAATGTTACGCTTGTTGCTACTTCGAACATAATTCCCGATAAACTTTATTGGAATGGCCTACAGCGTGTTCGTTTCTTACCGGCAATTGCATTAATAAACCAACATTGCGATGTGATTAATGTTGATAGCGGTATAGATTATCGCTTGCGCACCTTGACTCAAGCCGAAATATATCATTATCCATTAGATAAACAAGCTGAGTTAAATTTAAGCCAATATTTTAAACAATTGTCTCCCGAAATAGGTAAAAAGAATACTGAAATCGAAATTAATAACCGGAATGTGAGTGTAGTTGCCGTTGCCGATGGCGTTGTGCACTTCGATTTTTCAGTATTATGCGAATCGGCGCGTAGTCAAAACGATTATATGGAGATAAGTCGTGAATATCACACCGTTTTGTTATCCAAAGTTAAGCAAATGAGCGCAAGTTGTGATGATAGTACCCGCCGTTTTATCGCCTTAGTTGATGAGTTTTATGAGCGTAATGTTAAATTGATTATTTCTGCAGAAGTTACGTTAGATGCACTATATATAGATGGACGATTAATGTTTGAATTTAAACGCTGTTTATCACGCTTACAAGAAATGCAATCACATGACTATTTAGCTAGTGAGCATCTACCTTAAGACGAGCAATTTTTTCAACCTTACTAGTATTTAATTTTATTATTGAAAGATTTTACTTAGACGTATTAAAGCACCTTATTCTATAATCCGGAAAAATCTGTAATGTAATGTAAATTAAATGATTAAAATAATATTTTGTTTTTTATAAAAAGATTAAAAATTAAGCGTGATCTTTAAAATAACTTTCTGTATAATCTTGCGCTCCCAACGTTACACTGTTTTGACTTTTTAGTTGGAACATTAGGCTCGATGCTCGAAGGGGTAATGGCGTAGCCTTAATTAACCGGCGATTTAGTTTTTAATAAACAGATCGCTATTTATGTAACATTTTAAAAGATGGGTTTTTTAATGAAAACTTTTGTAGCAAAACCAGAAAGCGTAAAACGCGAATGGTTCTTAGTGGACGCCGAAGATAAAACTTTAGGTCGTATCGCTACTGAAATTGCAAGCCGTTTACGCGGTAAGCATAAACCAGAATATACACCTCATTGTGATACTGGCGATTATATCGTTGTTATTAACGCTGAAAAAGTACGTGTTACTGGTAATAAAGCGAAAGGTAAAATTTACTATTCGCATACTGAATTCCCTGGTGGCTTAAAGCAAATTAGCTTTGAAAAACTAATTGAAAAAGCACCAGAGCGTGTTATTGAATTCGCAGTAAAAGGTATGTTACCTAAAGGACCATTAGGTCGTGAAATGTACCGTAAGTTAAAAGTGTATGCCGGTGCTGAGCACAAGCATACTGCACAACAACCACAACTTTTGGAGCTTTAAGCAATGGCTGATAATCAATATTACGGTACTGGTCGTCGCAAGAGCTCTACTGCTCGTGTGTTTATGAAAGCTGGTAACGGTGCAATTACAATTAACAAACGTGACATTTCTGTTTACTTTGGTCGTGAAACGGCTCGTATGGTTGTTCGTCAACCATTAGAATTAGTAGAAATGTTAGAGAAATTCGATTTCAACATTACAGTAGCTGGTGGTGGTATCTCAGGTCAAGCTGGTGCAATCCGTCACGGTATTACTCGTGCATTAATGGAATACGATGAAACTTTCCGTGGTGATCTACGTAAAGCTGGCTTCGTTACACGTGATGCTCGTAAAGTTGAGCGTAAGAAAGTGGGCTTACACAAAGCACGTAAGAAGCCACAATTCTCAAAACGTTAATTTTCGTCATGCTCAGCATTTATGCTGCGTTGTTATCATTTTTCGTCCCGGTCACTTAGTAGATCTAAGCTCAGGGGCTCAAAATTCAACGCCTTGCCTAAATACCGATCATTTAGAAAATGTAATTTTAAAAGCCGACGTTTGTCGGTTTTTTTATGCCTGCAATTTATACAGCGTTCTGCGTTGTTATCGAACGCTATCATTTTTCGCCGTTTTCATCCTAGTCACTTAGTACATCTAAGCTCAGGGGCTCAAAATTCTACGCATTGCCTAAATACCGATCATTTAGAAAATGTACTTTTAAAAGCCGACGTTTGTCGGTTTTTTTATGTCTGCAATTTATACAGCGTTCTGCGTTGTTATCATTTTTCGCCGTTTTCATCCTAACCACTTAGTACCTTTAAGCTCAGGGGCTCAAAATTTTACGCCTTGCCTAAATACCGATCATTTAGAAAATATAATTTTAAATACTAAGGTTTATAGCTTTTTTATGCCAAAAATTTTGAAATTAGACTACTATTTTACTCTTAATTGTATTTTTTTTACTCAATGCGGGGTTATTTGCACTTTTATCCCGTGGATCAGTAAATTACCTTGTAAAAACAGGGGTATTTATTTATGATCGTAACGATTTTTTCGTGAATTTTTTGTATTTTTTATTTGAACAACATTATAGTTTTGTTTTTTAGTGAAATTAGCTTTGTTTGAATAAACTAATTTTGGAGAGTTTGAATGAGCAATACGCCAGTTAATAATGGCCGTCGACGCTTTTTAACTGCTGCTACTTCGGTAGTTGGTGGTGTAGGTGTGGTAGGTTGGGCTGTGCCTTTCATTGGATCTTGGAACCCTAGTGCACGAGCGAGAGCTGCAGGTGCGCCGGTTGAAGTCAATGTAGGTAAAATAGAAAAAGGCCAAATGATCCGTGCTGCATGGCGTGGTAAACCTGTATATATCGTTCGCCGAACAGAAGAGATGTTGGCGGAACTACCTAAAGTTGATGAGCAACTTAGAGATCCTAATTCAGAAGAACCTCAACAACCTTCTTACGCTACCAATAAGCATCGTTCTATCAATCCTGAACTATGGGTTGGTTTAGGCGTTTGTACCCATTTAGGATGTGCGCCTACTTATGAAAAAGATACGATGGGTGAACGTGTTAAAGGTATAGAGAATGGTTTTTTCTGCCCATGTCACGGTTCAACTTATGATATGTCTGGTCGAGTGTTTCAAGGCGTTCCCGCACCACTTAATTTAGTGGTTCCTGAACATTCATATCCATCTAAAGATACCTTATTGATAGGTGTTGGTCAGGGAGATGCATAATGTTAGCTAATTTAATGGCTTGGATTGACAAGCGTTTACCTGTAACTGATGCTTGGAATAAACATTTAGCTCAGTACCCGGCGCCGAAAAACTTTAACTTTTGGTATATTTTTGGATCTTTGGCTATTTTAGTTTTAGTCAATCAATTAATTACCGGCATTTGGTTAACCATGGATTACAATCCATCGGGTGCAGGTGCCTTTGCTTCAATTGAATACATCATGCGTGATGTTGATTACGGCTGGTTGTTGCGTTATATGCATTCAACAGGCGCATCAGCATTTTTTGTTGTAATTTATTTACATATGATGCGTGGATTAATGTATGGTTCTTACCAAAAACCACGTGAATTACTGTGGTTATTTGGCATGCTAATTTTCTTAGCATTAATGGCTGAAGCGTTTATGGGCTATTTATTACCTTGGGGTAATATGTCTTACTGGGGCGCACAGGTAATTATTTCTTTGTTTGGTGCTATTCCCGTTATTGGTGATGACTTAACACTTTGGATCCGTGGTGATTATGTTATTTCTGGCGCAACCTTAAATCGCTTTTTTGCTTTGCATGTTGCGGCGATTCCTTTAGTTTTAGT
>Ga0316204_10002445_pt1 | contig 41907 bp, 40 predicted proteins | sample 6monrhotite_MG_2_FD_205661 | JGI IMG/M metagenome (GOLD analysis project Ga0316204, IMG submission 205661) | Microbial mat bacterial communities from mineral coupon in-situ incubated in ocean water Damariscotta River, Maine, United States -... | ecosystem: Environmental > Aquatic > Marine >... | reverse complement strand
GTGGGAAGCAATGCAAAAGGCTAGGTGCAAACTTTTCGATGATATTTTTGCCCTAAGCCTAAGTATGAAACGGTATAAAATATAGGGTACATACTTTCAGACTCATTTATGGATTGGAAAATACTGTTTGTGGAAAATGAAGGTATTATTGTAGCTGTAGCTTTGACCATGGCTTGTTTGTTTTACATTGAAGGTTGGAAGTATTATTCTCATTGGATGAAATTGATTTGGTGTACAAAAAAGGGTGTGGCGCATGGGTTTCAGAATGAGCTGGTTGCATGTGTAGCATGTGTGTGTAAAAAAAGAAAAACGTGTAAAGCTTATGCTGAAACGCCACTTCAAGATATTGCAGCCGCAAACCGTGAGTCAAAACAGCACGGTCACAATGTTGCTGAAAATTTACCTTTATTTGAGGCTGTACTTAAAGATTGACAGCAAAAAATACGCAAAAAACATCGTTTTCACATGAATGTTTGTGCTTTTTGATATGCAGATACAGCTTTTTCCCATTGCTGTTTTTCAGCAAACCAATCGCCACGAACCTGCCAGAGTTTAGCTGAAGGACTTCGTTCTAATAAAGCATTCAAACCATCTTCAGCAATACCCACCAAATCGGCTTTGTGCGCCAAACTTAAACGTAACCAATTGCCAGAAATATGCTGTTGTAAATTGGACTTATCAACAAGTTTGAAATGTTTGAGGGCTTGATCGGATAACAATGCGAAGGCGGTTTCAGCGACATGCATAGCATCGTGTTGCTCAAGGTGATCGAGCAATAAACGAGCCGCACTTTGTAAATCACCAGATTCTGCTAAAGCCAAGGCTAGATCAGTAAGAACTTCGGTATCATTAGGATTAATACGGTTGGCCTTGCGCAAATAGGCCAGTTTGTTTTTGGGCTCCTGCTTTGCCAATAGGCGTAGAGCGGTTGCAAGCAATGGTTTGGTTGTTTCAATATTGTATTTTTTGTTCCACAGGCTTTCAAGTAAAGTTACTTGTTCTGTAAATTCACCCAGCTCGCCAAGTACAGTAGCTTTACGTTTCATTGCTAGCGGAGCAGCGGGGTGAACAGCTAACCAATGGTCTAAATATTGTTGCCGTTCACTTAAGCTGATTGAAGAGATATATTCAGGATTAGTTGCCAAACGGGCTTTGAGTGCAATCAATAAGGCACTATCTTTATCATCATCAATTTTGGTATGAGACTCAGGTTTGTCCAACCAAATGAACAAACTTTCGTATAACCAATTAGGAACCACATTTTTACTGCGTTTTAGAAGTTTTTGGCTATGGCCTTGGCCCTCATCAATCCAAGTTGCCAAGGCTTCTTGAAGATGTAGTTCGCGACGTTTTCTATTGCCACTGCGAAGGTTGGACCAAAGTTGGCGAGGGCTATTGATACTAAGGTTAAAAAGCTTTTGCGCTGACCATAAACACGCCAAAATAAATAAAAGAAGCAGGATAAACATACCTGTTCGGGTTTCAAAAAGCCAACCTAACATTTCGATGCGCACAGGCTGACTTGCAATTTGAGGGAATAAAATAAGGCCAATAAAAACTGCGGTAATCCCGCATAAAATTAGAATGATGCGAATCATAATTGCTCCATCCAAGTTCGGGCTTGCGCCTGCCAGATTTGTTTAGCTTGTTTAAACTTGCTCATGGTTTCGTAGGTTAAAGTTGTTTCCAAGCCACGTTGTTCAAGCTGATAAAATAAAGCGTTTAGATTTGTGATACTTTGCCATTGGTCGGAAAGAATAGCCTGTTTGACGTGATAAAGGTCGGTCATCAGTTGTTTGAGGTCGGCGTATGGATCTTCAGCGATTGTCACGGCATGTTCGTCTACTTTAGAGATGACAAATTGTTCTTTTAACCAATCCCACCATGAGTAGAAAATATCCGTATTTTGATAAGAATCAACAAGATGATCGACAGTCTCTGACACTTCGGCAAGATCAGATGGCTTGAGTTGTGAAGCAAGTTTAGTAATAAGAGAATCAATCGCTACAGTTGCCGCCTCTTTTTCATCCAGTAAAACTTGTAAATCATCATAAGATTGCTGAGCCAAATCGCGTTTGTCATCGCTGATAAGTGGAAGAAATGTAATGCTTTTCCAAGCAGTAGCCATGTCGTTCAAAGTGCTGCTGGCCGAGGAAGCTTGGCGCAGTATGGTGAATAGCTGTGCGCGTACGTATTGCTTGGCTTGTTCTTGCTGTTGGATGTGCAAGTTATTCATATTTTGTTGCATGATAATGACTTGTTGTTGAAGTTCTTGTACAGCTACAGTGAGTTCGGTTGTGTTTTCAGTTTGAACTGGCTCAGGCGTTAACTCCGTGTCTAAGGTGAGACTGAGGTTAGGGGAGGGTTTAAAGATAGGCGTGTCAGGGGATGTCTCTTCCACCTCTGGTTCAACTTCGGGTGTAACAGGTTCAGGTGCTTGGATAGCAACAGAAAGCTCGTTATTTGCATGAGGGTTTTGGTTGAAAACTTGGAACCATTGTGTTTTAAGTTGCTGCGCTAGTGGGGAATATGTCCAAAATGCCCAGGTGCCTACGCCAAGGAGTAAAATAAATATAAAATGAAGCTTCAATCGACTTTTTTTCTTTTGTACGGGAGTAGAAGTATCATCGTTGATGATTTCAGCTTCGTCGATGATATCTTTTTCATTGCTTCCCGTCATATCAACTCTCTTGTAACCAGTTTGCGACATCTAATGCATGGTATGTTAATATCAAATCCGCACCAGCGCGTTTAAAGCTTAACATGGTTTCCATCACCACGCGCTTTTCGTCAATCCAACCGTTGGCAGCGGCAGCTTTAACCATAGCATACTCACCAGACACATTATAGACAGCCATAGGTAAATTGGTTGCATCTTTAACTTCGCGGATGATATCCATATAAGCCAAAGCAGGTTTAACCATTAACATATCAGCACCTTCTTCAACGTCTAAAAGCGCTTCTTTAATTGCTTCGCGACGATTGGCGGGATCCATTTGGTAGCTTGCGCGGTCACCAAAGGTTGGCGTAGAATCTGCTGCATCGCGAAAGGGGCCAAAGTAACCAGAAGCATATTTCACTGCATAGGACATAATGGGAATATCCTTGAAGCCAGCTTGGTCCAAGCCAGTGCGAATTGCTGCTATCATACCATCCATCATGCCTGATGGAGCCACAATGTCTACGCCAGCTTTAGCATAAGAGACAGCTTCTTTTTGCAGGTTGCTTAAAGTGACATCATTGTCCACTTCATCGCCATGTAACACGCCACAGTGACCGTGGTCGGTATATTCACAGAAACATGTATCAGCAATCACCATTAAATCAGGGCAAGCTTGTTTACTGGCATGAATTGCTTTTTGTACAATACCATCATCATCCCAACCACCAGAGCCTATGGCATCTTTTTCGGTAGGAATGCCAAAGAAGATAATACCAGGGATACCAGCAGCTTCGACTTTTTTAGCCATAGCAGGCACATCTGAAAGAGGGATACGGCTTACGCCAGGCATGCTTTTTACATCAACAGCAGCATCAATGCCTTCATCAACAAAAATAGGGTAAATCAGGTCATTAACCGAGAGGCTAGTTTCAGAAACCATGCGACGAATGGTTGCATTTTTTCGAAGTCGACGAGGACGGTGAATCAAATCAAAAGACATATGAGTTCCTTTTAACCCTTGCTTAAGGGCGTGTAAAATATTGATTTAAGGCGTCAAGCATGGCTTTGAAGCTTGGTCTCTGGGCGATAACCTGCACCGCTAAGCCTAATTTGTCAGCCGCTTGTGCAACATGAGGGCTCATTGCGACAATCACAGGTTTATTGGCAAGGTTGAGATTTTGAGCTTTTTGGATATAAAAAAGTGCGGTTTTGGCGCTGCCAAGCAGCACGGCATCAATAGCACCGTTTTTAAGCTGTTGCAAAATTTCTGGCGCAGGCGAAGTGTTACAATGGGTGCGATAAGCAGGAACAAGGCTCCATGCAATATTTCTTGCGGTGAGGTAGTTGGTTAAAGCATCACTTCCTTCTTCTGCACGAAAGAAAAAAACCTGTTTGGGTAAAGCTAGTTGTTTATAACTTTCGATTAGCCCCAGTTGAGATGCCTCGTTGGGGATCACATGGGCAGGACAACCAATCGTTTTTAATGCTTCAGCTGTTTTGGTGCCAATTGCAACGATACGAAAACCTGAGAAAATTTGCGTAAAATTTGTGATTGATGCAGCCACAGCGAAGACGCCATTGCTACTACTGAAAATCACATCTGTTGTGCCTATGTGACTTTGCTTAAGTTTGGTTATGCCTGTTTGAATATGATCATTTAAATATTCAATATCTAAACATGGAAACAAAAGAGGGTGTGCCCCATAGCTTTTTACCAAAACGGCAGTTTTTTTATTCTGCTCAGAAGTTCTGGTGAGTAAGATGTTTTTCGCATGAAGATTTTGCATGGCAGGAGTCATAGGTTTACACAGCATAAAAGCAGCGACCCAACTACGCAAACCCCAAGATGTTTTTCATTGCTTTAAAGTCACATATGCAGCCAATATTTTACCAGCTGTTGAAGTACATTCGAGTAGAAACCTATAGGATATAACGTGACAAATCCTCGCTTTCTGCGGCTTCACCCAAAGCCTCGCGTACGTAATTTTCATCAATAACGAGTAATTTTTCCGAGCGGTCACAGGCATCAAAACTTACTTCATCTAGTACACGTTCAAGCAGGGTATGTAAGCGTCGAGCGCCAATATTCTCAGTTTTTTCATTGACCAAAACAGTGGTTCTTGCCAATTCATCAATGCCAGATTGTGCAAAGTCTAATTCTACACCTTCAGTCGCAAGTAATGCTGTGTATTGCAGTGTTAGTGCGCTTTCAGGCTCAACCAGAATGCGGCGAAAGTCTTCTTCTGTGAGTGGTTTTAATTGTACGCGAATAGGGAATCGACCTTGTAGCTCGGGTACCAAGTCGGAGGGCTTGCTAAGGTGAAAAGCACCCGAAGCAATAAATAGAATATGGTCGGTTGTAACAGCGCCGTGCCGTGTGTTGACACTTGTTCCTTCGACCAAAGGAAGTAAATCGCGTTGCACACCTTCACGAGAAACATCACCGCTAGCACCTTCACGATGTGTGATTTTATCAATTTCATCAAGGAAGACGATGCCTGAATTTTCTGTGCGTTCGATGGCTTCGTCTTTGATTTTATCATTATCAATCAAACGCGATGCTTCTTGTTGCGTTAATATTTCCATGGCTTCGGAAATGTTAACACGTTTACGTTTTTTCTTTTCACCTAGCAGTCCGCCAAGCATATCCTTAATGTCAAGATTATTACTTTCGTTAGGGTTATTATTAAACATTTGTATCATAGGAAGGTCTTGCTGCTCAGGAATGTCGATTTCAATTTGACGGTTGTTAAGTTCGCCTAACCGAAGTTTGTGACGCATTTTATCTCGAGAAGTTTGTTGAGGGTTAGGAGCATCTGTTGAAACAGGGCGCCCATGCTCTTCTACTGCTCTAGGAATTAAAATATCAAGAATACGTTCTTCTGCTGACTCTGAAGCACGGACTTGTACTTTAGTGATATGTTCGTCTTTGACCATTTTGAGGGCAGTGTCTAATAAATCACGGATAATTGATTCAATATCACGACCAACATAACCTACTTCGGTGTATTTGGTGGCTTCAACTTTAATAAATGGTGCATGTGCAAGTTTGGCAAGGCGGCGCGCAATCTCTGTTTTACCCACGCCTGTCGAGCCAATCATGAGAATGTTTTTAGGGGTAATTTCTTCGCGCATTGGAGAGTTGACATTTTGTCTTCTCCACCGGTTGCGTAAGGCAATAGCAACAGCACGTTTTGCATCAAATTGACCAATAATAAAGCGGTCCAGTTCACTGACAATTTCTCGCGGCGTCATCATATTTTCATTTGTGGAGGTCATGAAGTTTCCTTGTTTGCGGCATAAACAATTTCTTGTGGTTGAGCATGGCTTAAAAAACCGACATTTGACATGGTTAAACCGTATGCACCTGCTAACCCAAATACTGCAATATCGCCAATATGTGCCTCTTCAATATAGACATCATTGGCGAGTTTATCGGCACTGGTGCACAAAGGGCCACCAAAATAAACTTTTTCTTTGCGAATGAATTCTTGTGCCTCAAATAACTTTTCTTTGCTTAAAGCAACGATGTCCATCGGATGATTGATGGCAAGCGCTGCGGGACGACGAAAGTGGTTGATGCCACCAGCACATACAACCTGCTTCTTGCCGCGACTGGTTTTAATATCAATGATTTCAGTGCAAAACCAACCACAATCAGCAGTTAACCAGCGACCTAATTCTAAAACAAAGTGGCGGCCTGCAAAGCCATAGTCGGTAATCATGGTTTTTAGGCCATCAGCGTATGCTTTAGGATCAAAGTCAGTGCCTGACTCGAGATAATCAACACCAAAACCACCACCAAAGTCGATGATGTCACATTGTACGCCCGAGTATTCAGCTTCAATACGTTGGGTTAAATCAAAAACCAATTTGCAGTTGTGTAAGAGATCACTCACGCTCAGTACACCACTGGCTGCGTAGACATGTAAACCACGAAAGTTGAGTTTAGATAAAGCTAAGATTTGAGGTAAAGCGATATCTAATTGTTCCTCGTCGATACCAAACTTTTTCGAACCACCTGAAAAGGTGGTTTGTGCATCATGAATATCAAAATCAGCATTGATACGTAGCAAAACATCTTGTGTTTTGTCTAACTTTTCGCAAAGCGCGTTGATGCGATGCGCTTCAGCTAATGATTCAATGTGAATGGTGCGGATGCTATTTTTAATGCACCAAGTAAGTTCTTCAATACTTTTTCCTGGCCCTGTGTAAATTAACTGAGCAGGCGAAAATCCAGATGTAACAGCTTTGGTCGCTTCACCAAGGCTGGCGATTTCAATGCCGGTCACTTCGGCTTTAAGTGCCGTTTGGAGGAAAGCGGGATGGGGGTTGGCTTTCATGGCGTAAAACACTTCCACGCCTTGTGGCATGATGCTGTGTAATAGCTCGATTTTATGATGCATAGGGTCAAGGTCGTAAATGTATGCATTGAACGTTGCATCACTTTGGGCTTGGTCACGTATGGTGGTTTGAATATGAGAAGGAATCTGCATGGGCGAATTTCACCACAAAGAGAGGCGTAGACCAAGTGTAAATGACACATCGGATTCATGTTGTTATCCTATGGCGAACATTATTAATATGATTTATGGGGTTTGATGATGGTTGAGTGTAGTGATGCCTTAAAGATTTTGCCTTACAAACGGCATGCATTGATGTGTGTTGGTAAATCGTGTGGTGAAAACATGCCTTTGCTTCAATATATCAAAAAGCGCTTGGCTGATGTAGGTTTGGATAACGGCAAAGATGCCGTCCGCGTTAATCGGGCTGGCTGCTTGGGTGTATGTGAGCAAGGGCCTATTATGGTGGTTTACCCAGAAGGTGTTTGGTACGCAAATTTAGATGAAGCTAAGGTAGATGAAATTATTGCGACTCACCTTAAATCTGGAGAACCTGTAGATACGCTTAGCTTTCATGTGCAACCTGTCTCTTAAGTGTGATGATGCATTTTGATGTGAAGTTTGGGAGAGAAAAGGTATTATGAGTATTAGCTTTGAAAATGCTTTGAAGGCAAAAAAACTCCGCGATTATTTTGGTGAACACGGGCGTGTTTATATTCTTGTAGACGCAACAAGCGAGGATGTACAGGTGCCAGACTTTTTAAAAGGTGACCATTCGCTCCCTTTGGTGCTTAATGCACGTATGCCACAAGCTATCCATATTCGTGATACTTTTCTTGAGTCTAATTTTTCTTTTTCTGGGGTGTCTCATCACTGCGTCATCCCTATGAATAGAATTTGGGCCACCTACTTGCCAGAATCCGATTTGTCGTCAGGTATCGTTTGGGATGAAGCTATGCCCGAAATCGTGAAGACGATGATGCACGCAGAGCGTAAAGGCTTGCCTTCAGAAATAATGGAAGAGCGCGCTAACTTGGAGAAGGTGGATGCTGATGAAAAAACACCGCCGACACCAAAGAAAAATGATACGGCAGGACGAAAAGTGCGCCATTTGCGAGTTGTGAAATGAAAATGATGAGATGGGCATTGTTTTTTATCATCGTAGGTTTTGCTAGTTTTGAAGTGCAGGCTGCGGCCGCAATAGATGAGCGTTTTTTAATTGAAATCAACCAAAAAGAAGCGGTAGGTTTAGATATTCAAGCTGCAACAGAACTTGCTTTACCTATATTATGGAAGCGCATCGTACCTACTGAAAATTTAGAAAAAGCATATACTTTGCCAGCGGTTACTTCACTGGTATTGCAATTTAAATCAGTAAAACACGGCGTGAAATTGATGTTTAACTCTAACCAAGTTCGTTCATTTTTGGCTAAATATAGAATTAAGATGATTGGTGTCTATCCAAGCTGGAATTTAAGTGTTTTTACTTTGGGTTTTTCGGATACAGATGAAAATTTGTCACATGATTTACTTAATTATGCGCATGGCATGGCTGATGAGTTTGGTTTTAGACTGGGCCCAAGAGGCAAAAAGATGCAGCTTATTTTTGCTCCTGCGATAGATGTTTATGGGCAAGCGGTTTTACATGTTGATGTGCAAGGTGCGTTCTCTTCAGACTTATTACAGCAAACAGATATCTTGGCACAAGGTTATGATAGTTATCAGTTGCAGGATTTTTTGAACCAAGTGTTGAAGGATGTTCGGGATGCATACAGCTTAGGTACACTCATTTTTAATGAATCATCAAGTGAAATTCTGTTAACGATTGCTTCAAATGATGCTTTGGCTACGCAAGTGATGATGGAGCAAGCTTTAACTAGACATCCTGGAGTGGTTAGTGTGCAACCAGCATTATTGCAAAAAGTGCGTAGACAATATCGCATTGAATTGCGCGATGGCGATGAGTCATGGATTGTATCGTGGTTTGCAGGTTATGGATTAACTGCCGTAAAACAGCCTGAAGGAAGTGCTGTGAACTGGTTGGTTGAATAAAAAAGGGTGTATAAAGTGAGCGAGCAACAAGCATTGAGTCTTCCTCTCCCCACGCAAAAACATTATGGTAACTGGGTTCGACATGCGCAGGTTGAAGATGCAAGTGGGCGCTTAGCGCTGTGGTTTGTGCGAGGCGGTTTTTTATGGTTATCTTCAACAGAAGTCGCAGGGAAAAGTCATTTTTTACAAGCGCTTGGTAAAGAAAACCCACACGTGGCATTGTTGGAGTGTCAGTATCCAATAGTTTCGTCTACCTTGCAACTCAAAGCCTGGTTAGATGAGTGCGAATTTAAGGCGTATTGGGTCTTGGATTTGCCTGCGGGGGAGCTTCCTTCAGCATGGGCTTACGCGGTTTTTCATTTGATTGAACGCGCGAAGGAAATGAACAAATCTTTACTGCTGTGTTGGCGGTGTGAAGAAAAGGATATGCTCCCGCCAGAGCTTGCAAGCCGATTGCTGATGATGGAAAGGGTTGATATGGCGGCGCCATTGAAAGATGAGGATTTAAGTAAGGTGCTGCAATCTGTGCTAAATACGATGCAGTGGGACATGAAGGAAACGGTGTTGCCCACATTGTTGCAATATGTTCCTAGACAGCTTTCCGTATTGTTGACGGCTATTGCTGAGCTTGATGTTTATTCTCAAAAACATAAAATGAAAATGAATGCGACATTGGCTATCAGGGTGTTGAGTAAACATGATTAAAATCATCGTTTCAGAGCAGTTGTTGTACCACCGCCGAAAAAGTGGTGTGGTATATACTTACCCAGTTTCAACGGCAAAAAATGGCGTGGGAAATGGACAAGGAAGCTTTAAGACACCATTAGGTAGGCATCGCATACATGAGAAAATTGGTAAAGGTATTCCTGAATATACGGCCTTTGCTGGACGCAAGCCCATTGGCGTTTTTTCTACAGACGTAGAACACCAGCGAAGTGACTGGATATTAAGCCGTATTTTGTGGCTGGATGGTACGCAAACAGGTGTAAATAAGCGAGGGCGTGTGGACTCGCGTGCACGGTATATTTACATCCATGGGACCAATGAAGAATTTTTGATTGGACAGCCTGCATCGCACGGCTGTATTCGCATGTGTAATGCGGATGTAATTGATTTATTTGAACATGTTTCTTGTGGAGAAACTGTGCTGATTAAACCGTAACCAGCGATGAATAAAGAAATTCGTCAGCGTATTGTGGCCAGGCATAGTGATAGCTTGTTGCGTTATGGTGTTCACCCGCACGCATTATACTGGAGTAGCCGAGAAGTTCAGGCGTTGCGGTTTCGGATTTTGAGCGAAGTTGGTGTCGCATCAGGCGATACGGTGCTTGATGTTGGCTGTGGTTTTGCAGACTTGAAAAGTTGGCTTGAAACACAAGGGTTGGATATTTATTATACAGGTTTAGATATTTCACCTGATTTGATAGCCGTGGCTAAAGGCCAACACCCTGATGCCGTACTGCATATTGGCGAACTGGTTGATTGTACCTTTCCCGAAGGCTGTTTCGATTGGGTTTTATTGTCTGGAGCCCTAAATGAGCCCTACGCAGATGAAGGGAAATACACAAGGTATATGATTCAACAAATGTATGAGCTTTCTCGAAAAGGCGTTGCTTTTAATTTGTTGAATGCGAATGCCGTGCAAGCCCCTGATTTACAAAGTTTTGATGCCAAGGATATGCTGGTGTTTTGCGAAACCTTATGTGCATCTTGTGTGTTAAGAACAGACTATCTCCAGAATGATTTTACCATTTATATGCACAAATAATAAGAAGCCTTACATTCCCTGCTTGGCCTTTATGGTTGCGAAGGGATAAGAGTTGGGCATAGTTCGTCGTCTAGTGAAAAGATTGGGGATGTTATGACAACCAAGAATCAGAAAAAAACTGAAGCTGGCATTACGCAAGAAGGCCGTTTTTATAGTGCAGAGCGTTTGCATGCGATGCATGACATGATGCTTTATATCCGTCGCTTTGAAGAAAAGGCAGGCCAAATGTACGGCTTGAAAAAAATCGGCGGTTTTTGCCACTTGTGTAATGGTCAGGAAGCAGTTTGTGTAGGCATGGAAGAAGCCTCCGAACCTACAGATTATATGATGACCAGTTATCGTGACCATGGCCATATTTTAGCCCGTGGTAGTGATGGCACCGCAGTGATGGCAGAGTTATTAGGCAGAGCAGGTGGCATTGTTGGTGGCAAAGGTGGCTCGATGCATATGTTTGATGTGAGCAAAAACTTTGCCGGTGGTAATGGCATTGTGGGTGAGCAGGTGCCGATTGGTATTGGTTTCGCTTTTGCCAGCCAATACCGTGATGATAAACGTGTGTCTATTACGATTATGGGCGATGGTGGCGTGAATCAGGGCGCTGTTTATGAATCATTTAATATGGCTTCCCTTTGGAAATTACCTGTTGTGTTTGTCATTGAAAATAACCAATATGCCATGGGTACTTCACTTAGCCGCGCTTCGGCTGAAACCCACCTTTATAAACGTGGTATTTCTTTTAAAGTGCCTGGTGTTCAAGTGGATGGTATGGATGTGTTGGAAGTGGAGCGTAAAATGGCTGAAGCCATTGAACATGCGCGTTCTGGGCAAGGGCCAATTATTGTTGAGATGATGACTTACCGTTACCGTGGTCACTCAATGTCAGATCCTGCGACATACCGGACGCGTGACGAAGTGGATGAGTGGCGCACAGGCCGTGATCCGATTGCACGCCTTCAATTGCAAATGATTGATGCAGGCCTTGCAACAGAAGCAGACTTTAAACAAAAAGATAAAGATATTAAAAAAGAAGTGGTAGCAGTGGCAAAAGCGGCTGAAGCACAGCCTGAGCCAGACCTTTCAGTGATGTGGGATGATGTCATCACTGATGAAATTCCGAATGCATACCCTTATCCAAGGCAGGTAGGTTAAAATCATGGCTAAAATTACATACCGTGAAGCACTGAATCAGGCCATGTGTCATGAAATGGAACGTGATGATAGGGTCTTTTTGATGGGTGAAGAAGTTGCACAGTACAATGGTGCTTATAAAGTATCACAAGGCATGCTGGATAAATTTGGCCCGCGCCGTGTGATTGATACTCCGATTACTGAGCTTGGTTTTGCAGGGCTTGGTGTGGGTGCAGCGATGGCTGGTTTGCGCCCTGTGATTGAGTTTATGACTTGGAACTTTGCAATTTTAGCCGCGGATCAAATCGTTAATGCCGCGGCAAAAATGAAATATATGACGGGTGGACAATACAACTGCCCTATGGTTTTCCGAGGCGCTGGTGGTGCTGCTGCACGTGTTAGTTCTCAGCATTCGCAAGCTTTTGAAAACTGGTATGCCAATATTCCTGGCTTAAAGGTTGTGATGCCTTCAAACCCAGCGGATGCCAAGGGTTTGTTGGCCGCATCCATTCGTGATAACGACACAGTTATTTTCATTGAAAATGAAATCAATTATGGCGATGTGGGTGAAGTACCTGAAGGCGAATATATTATTCCATTGGGTAAAGCAGAAGTGAAACGCGTGGGTAAAGATATTACGCTTGTTGCACACTCACGGATGACTGGCTATGCCTTGATGGCAGCCGAAGAGTTGGCAAAACAAGGCATTGATGCTGAAGTTGTGGATCCACGTACGATTCGTCCTTTAGATGAGGAAACAATTCTCGCATCGGTTGCTAAAACCAACCGCGCTGTGGTGATTGAAGAAGGCTGGCGTTTTGCAGGTATTGGTGCAGAAATTTCTGCGCGTATCATGGAAAAAGCATTTGATGATTTGGATGCTCCTGTTGCTCGTGTAACGGGTAAAGATGTGCCTATGCCTTATGCTGCTAACCTTGAAAGACATGCTTTGCCAAGTGTGGCTGAAATTGTTGAGGCCGCGCGCGTTACTTGTAATCGCGCGTAATTTGTAGCTTAAATATTTTTTTGAATGATCAAGGTGGCTAAGCTTCATGTTTTGTGCCTTGATGATGATCCCTATAGAGGTAAATGATGCCAATTGATATTTTTATGACCCAATTATCGCCTACCATGACAGAAGGTAAAATTGCGCGTTGGCTTAAAAAAGAAGGCGACACGTTAGAGTCTGGTGAAGTATTGGTTGAAATCGAGACCGACAAAGCAACCATGGAAGTTGAAGTGATTGATGAAGGTATTCTTCATAAAATTATTGCGACTGAAGGTGCGCTAATACCAGTGGGTACAGCTATTGGCGTGATTGCTGAAGAGGGCGAGGAAGTACCTGCAGACTACGTGCCTGAAAGCAGTGGTGATGCACCAGTGATTGAAGTGCATGGCACACCTTCGGCAGTAGAAGCTAAGCCTACACCAAGCCCCGTGCCAGCACCATCTGAAGTGCCAAAGGTTGATATGGTAGCAGTTGCCGCTGCAGCCCATGATAAACGTATCAAAGCTTCGCCTTTAGCGCGGCGTTTAGCTAAACAAAAAGGCATTAATATTGCAGCCATTCAAGGTACAGGGCCTTATGGCCGCATTGTGAAATCAGACATAGAAAATGCTGCCAAACGCGGCATTAATTTAGGTGTTGCTCAAACAGTTGCTCCTACAACACTTCGTCCATTGCCTGCTGGCCCTATGCCATACCATGCCGATGAGTATGAGGCGATTGAAAACAGCATGATGCGTAAAGCCATTGCGCGCCGTTTAACCGAATCAAAACAACAAGTGCCACACTTTTACTTAAGTCTTGATGTGTGTATGGATAAACTGATGGATTTACGGGCACAATTGAATGAGTCAGCTGATGGCGCATTTAAACTGAGCGTGAATGACTTTATTGTGAAAGCAGTTGCCAAAGCTTTGGTGGATGTACCAGCAGCCAATGCATCATGGGCAGACACACATACTTTTCAGCACAAACATGCGCACATTTCGATTGCTGTTGCCATTGAAGGTGGTTTGATTACACCAGTGGTTCGTTTTGCTGAGCAGAAAGGTATTGTTGATATTTCAAACGAAATCAAAGAACTCGCTGGCAAAGCGCGCCAAGGTTTATTGCAGCCTGCCGAATATACAGGTGGAACATTTTCAATTTCTAACTTGGGTATGTATGGCATCAAGCAATTTCAAGCGATTGTAAATCCACCTGAAGGTGCGATTTTAGCTGTAGGTGGCACAGAAGAACGTGTTGTTGCTGAAAATGGTGCCGCAGTTGTGAAAAAAATGATGACACTTACGCTTTCTTGCGATCATCGTGTTGTTGATGGTGCCGTGGGCGCAGAGTATTTGAACGCGCTCAAAAAACATATTGAATGCCCTGCAAGCGTATTAATTTAAACATATTTTTTGACTGCAAAGACCAAAAACACGTTTATTGCGTTTTTATGGGCTTGCAGCTAAGCCATTGAATGAGGTGAACCATGCCAATTGACGTATTTATGACCCAATTATCGCCAACGATGACCGAAGGCAAAATTGCCCGCTGGTTAAAAAAAGAAGGCGATGAGCTTGTTTCTGGTGAAGTGTTGGTCGAAATCGAGACCGATAAAGCTACCATGGAAGTTGAAGTGATTGATGAAGGCATTCTTCATAAAATCATTGTCCCTGAAGGCACATTGATTCCTGTGGGCGCAGCTATCGCTGTGATTGCTGAAGATGGTGAAGAGGTGGCTGCCGATTACACCCCTGAAAATATAATCGATAGTAGTGCGCCTGTAGAAGCTGAAGCTGCTCCAGTGGCGTCAGCCGAAGATGTTGTGAAAACGATTGCTGCAGCACAGGCAGCGATGAGTTCGGATGAAGAACATGAACTATCATTGAAACCAGCCGGCATTTTTAATGCTGATGGTGAATATGATGTGGTGGTAGTTGGTGCAGGTCCTGGTGGTTATGTGGCGGCGATTCGTGCGGCACAACTGGATTTGAAAGTGGCCTGTATTGAATCCACACATTTGGGTGGCATTTGTTTGAACTGGGGCTGTATTCCTACCAAAGCGTTGTTGCGCACAGCTGAATTGATTAATGTGATTCAGCACAGCGGTGATGAGTTGGGGCTAGGTATATCGGAAGCCAAACCAGATTTGAAAAAGGCTGTTGCCCGTTCGCGTAAAATTTCTGCGAAGTTGAATAATGGTATCGGATTTTTGTTTAAGAAAAATAAAATCACGCATATCGAAGGTTATGCAAGCTTTGAAGCCGATAACAAACTTATGGTTAAAGATGCCAAGGGTGAGAGCAAACAAGTTACAGCCAAACATGTGATTGTAGCGACAGGCGCTCGTGCTCGTGCGTTCCCAGGCATGGATGTGGATAACGAAGTGATTATCACTTACAAACAAGCATTGGCACCCACATTCTTACCGAAAAAATTGGTAGTCATTGGTTCAGGTGCGATAGGTATGGAGTTTGCCTATTTCTATAATGCTATGGGCTCAGAAGTGACAGTTATTGAGGCTGCACCACAAATTCTACCTTTGGAAGATGAAGAAATTTCGAAAGTTGTTTCACGTTCATTTACAAAAAATGGCGTTAAAATTGTTACTGGGGCCATGGTTTCATCTGCAAAAAATGTAGATGGTAAAGCTATGGTTGAGTATGAAGCTAAAGGTAAGCAAGTGAGCATTGAGGGTGATGTTTGTTTGGTTGCGGTTGGTGTGATTGGTAATACTGATGCGATTGGTGCTGAAAACACATCGATGAAAGTTGAACGCAACCAAATTGAAGTAGATGACTACTACCGCACAGATCACTTGGGCGTTTATGCTATTGGTGATGTAGTGGGCGCGCCTGCATTGGCGCATGTTGCATCGCATGAAGGCATCGTGTGTGTTGAGGCGATTGCTGATTTGAATCCACATGCTGTTGATTATGGCAATGTACCAGGCTGCACTTATTGTCAGCCACAAGTTGGCTCGTGTGGTAAAACTGAAAAACAATGCAAGGAAGAAGGGCTAAACATCAAAGTAGGGCGCATGGCTTATAGCACTAATGGTAAAGCGATGGGCTTGGCTGAAACTGAAGGCATGGTGAAAACCATCTTTGATGCAGAGACAGGAGAGCTGCTTGGTGCGCATATTGTAGGTGCTGAAGCGACTGAATTGATTGTATCTTTGCAGCTTGCACGCACATTGGAAACCACAGAAGCAGAGCTTGCACATCATATGTTCCCGCATCCGACGCTATCGGAAATGATTCACGAATCAGTGCTTGATTCCGATGGAAAAGCGATTCATATCTAAAGTGAATAGGCTTGGTTGGGGGCTTTGTTTAAATTGGAGCTTGGATATGAATGAGTTGCCAAAGTTAGTTAGCCATAAGCTTCGTGAAATCTACATAAATCATGTTGGGCCTAAAGCTGCTTTGAAGCTTCAAAAGAAGGCAAGGTTATCTTCTTTTTTTCTTATTTTAGCATTGCTTCTTGCGGTTCCTACTATATATTGTGGAGTATGGTTAGATGAGAGTTTGAAATCAAACCTTTTTAAGGCAGGTTTTCTAGCTTCTTTTTTTCTATCTTCCCGACTATCATGGTGGGCAAAAAAATCTAGTATTAGAAAACATACATCATATAAAAACCTCGATGAATGGTGCCGCGGCGAAAGGGTTACTGCTTATTTAAACGCAAAAAAAGTTGTTGATTTTAAGAAAATTGATGTTGATAAAATGATAGAGGAAGTCTTTCCTATCAGTAATAGTTTTTTTGAAAGTAAGATTAATATTGCTGTAGTTTCAACGCTGGTTCCAATTTGGGCGGTTTTCCTTAGTTATTTGGAGCTTGGGGTAATAACAAAAGTGTTAGCATTTTTCTTTTTATTTACTGTTGTTGTTATTTCAATTCACGCTATTGTGTTTACTATTACTAAAGATAGTAGAAGGAAATATATAAATTGGCTTAGGCAATGCAAAGAAATAAGTTTGAATAAGAAAAAGAGACGTTTTTTCGGAAAAAGTAAATTACGCGCGATTTAATTTTGAATGTACATCGCTTTGTTATCATTTAGGCGAAGCCAGCCTTTAACGATGCGGTAAATAACCCAAACGGCATTGGCAAATAAGATGAAATAGCCAATCACCAACATATAGGTGAGTACGCCCAACACAAACCACAATAAACCAAACCAAAAAGTGCGAATCTGCCATTGAAAGTGGGACTCTAACCATGTATTTCGCACATCATCAATCTTCACATAGTTCACCACCACAGCCACAATAAAAGAAATGCCGATTAAGAACGAAATGGCCTGAAGCGCATAGACGAGAGTTGCAATGTTTTGCTCAGATTTTTTTTCAGGCGTTAGCGAAACGCTGGCTTCTGCAGGATTTTCTTCGTAAACCATGATGATGCCTCTTGTGTGGATATATTTTAACACTTATTGCAACTTAAAATCGTGTGGATGTCAAAATTCTGATAACTTGTTTTATATGAGCGGATAAATTATATTGTGTCAGCAATAAATCTATTGATGTCTAAAAAGCTACAACTGACCCAAAATAAGGAGCGATACCATGATTAAAGCCTACGCAGCATTTGAACCTAAAGGTGAACTTAAAGCTTTTGAATATGACCCCGGAGCATTAAAAGCCAATGAGGTGGAAATTGATGTGGCATATTGTGGGATTTGTCATAGTGATTTGAGTGTGATTGATAGTGAATGGGGCGCCATGCCATACCCTGTAGTGGCAGGACATGAAGTCGTGGGAAAAATATCCAAGGTGGGCGCTGATGTTCACCATCTTAGTGTCGGGCAAAATGTGGGTTTGGGTTGGCATGCAGGGTATTGTGATTCATGCTCTGCTTGCGAGACGGGAGACCAAAATTTATGTGACAATGCGCAAGCGACCATCATGGGGCATCATGGTGGGTTTGCTGATCAAGTACGAGCTTCTGCCAATAGCGTGATACCAATTCCAGAAGGCATTGATTTAGAATCAGCTGGTCCGTTGTTTTGTGGTGGCATCACGGTGTTTAACCCACTGGTGCAGTTTGATATCAAACCTACTGATAAAGTTGCCGTGATTGGAATTGGCGGCTTGGGTCATTTGGCATTACAATTTTTGAATGCTTGGGGCTGCGAAGTGACTGCGTTCACATCAAGTGAAGAGAAAAAGAAAGAAGCGTTGAATATGGGCGCCCACTTTACACTAAATTCTCGTGATGCAGATGAAATCGCAAGTGCGGCGAAGCGTTTTGATTTTATTATTTCAACAGTCAATGTGAAGCTGGATTGGAACCTATATTTAAGCACATTAAATGTGAAAGGCCGCCTTCATTTTGTTGGCGCAACATTAGAACCGCTAGATATTGGTGTATTTTCATTGATTGGTGGACAGCGTTCAGTTTCTGGTTCACCAGTAGGTAGCCCTGCAACAATGAAGCAGATGTTAAACTTTGCCAGACAGCATCAAATCAAACCAGTGATTGAGAAGTTTAAATTTGAAGATATTAATAGCGCACTGGATAGGCTAAGAAGCGGCGAGGCGCACTATCGGATTGTGCTGTGTAAGTAGAGAGAACGCATAATTTGTTGCAGTATATTATTTGAGAAGCGGGATTTAGACTCAGTTTAAGGCTGAATTTTTTCCGCTTCTTTTATGATATATTTGCCTATTTCTGTTAGTTCATCATCATTGACATTAACCATTTCCATTTCGGAGTTTTGCGTGATTTCATGTCTTAATGTAGATACAAAATCTTCAATGCTCACCTGAGGGATGAGAAAACGCGCTCCGAATGGTTGTGAGCCATCGCCCTGTGATCTTGTACCAATGAAATGGCAGCTTTTACAATTGTTATTCCAAAGTGTTTCTCCTTTTGATTGGATGAACTTTTGGGAGGGTGAAAGATCTTTAAGGTTAATAATATGAGTTTCTCTATATTTTTCAGGCACATTGGCTGGGTTATCGGTGATATGAAGTTTCCCTGAGTCATCGCGCCATTTATAAACGGCTGCTGCTTGGGCAGCGTGGGTGATGGTCAATACAAAAAAAAGTCCAAGAAAAGAGATGATAAAATGATGAATAATGAGTTTCATCATGGTATCTTAGATAGAATAGAAAAAGAAGTGAAGGCTTGATTTGTAATGTGATATGCAAAACATGCTGTATGAAGTGTCAGGGCTTATGCTCACATGAAACTTTTTCTTTGTGCAGCAATGATATCGGGGAGTTGCCCAGCTCGGTGCCAACTCTTCTGTTCACCAGATAGCCCGTGTAAACCGACAGCTGCTGGTATGGCAATTTCAGGGGCTTCTCCAGCTGCAAGCAAAGCTCCAACCATACCAGCTAAAATGTCTCCAGTGCCTGCGACAGCCAAATGAAATGAGCCAAAGGGGTTTATCCATATGTGTCTATCCGGTGATACAATAATTGTTTGCGCACCTTTAAGCACAACCCAAGCGTGATATTTTTTTGCTAATGCCAGCGCAGAACCAAGGCGGTCTTGCTGGATAAGATTTGCAGAAATACCAAGTAAACGACCTGCTTCACCTGGATGTGGGGTCAGTACACTCAGGTTACGGCGCTGAAGAAAAGATGTTTGAACGTTTGAATGTTCAGCCAACATATTTAATGCATCTGCATCCAAAACGATAGGACAGGAAGCACTAAAAAGTTCAATTAACTTGTCTGCTTGTTTTTTGCCCCAGCCAGGCCCTGCCACAATAGCGTTAGCTGTGGATGATGGTGTATTACCTTGCGGGTGAACCATGGTTTCTAATGATGATGAAGCAATTATTTCGTACACATCTTTAGGGCAGACGATGCTAACCAAACCAATGCCTACAGCTTGTGCCCCCATTGCCGCAAGCTTTGGTGCGCCAGTAAATCCTACTGAACCACCAAAAACCCAAAGGTGACCAAAGGTTTGTTTGTGCGCATGAGCTGCGGGTTTGGGAAAAGCTTTTTCAATCATAGTTTTATCGATGAGTAAACTTTGCGATGATGGCTGAGGGTCATTTTTTAATGTGTGATGAAGGGCTTCTAGATTAATACCAATCGGTGCAGGCTGAAGCAAACAACCAGAATGCTCGCTGCCTTGGTTTAACCAGTGCCCCCATTTGTAAGCAGCGATGGGTAACGTAGCATCAGCATGAATTGCTGTGCCGAGCACTGAACCATTGTCACCATCCAGCCCGCTCGCGATATCAATGGCTAGAATGGGGCGATTTGCTTGGTTTATGCAGTTGATGGCTTGTGCTAACCAACCTGAAATTGTTTTTTTTAACCCAGTACCGAAAATTGCATCAACGATAAGCACTGCCCGTCCAAGCCAAGCATTCAAATCGTTCAAATCGGAAGAACTTGTGGCAGGGCGAATTTTTGCCCCAGCTTTTGCAGCAAGTGCGGCTTGATTTGCATTGTCACCTTTTAACGTGCGCAGAGGAAATAAAGGGATGACTGTAACGGGAACTTGTCTTTTACGAAGCAAGCGAGCTGCCACGAAGCCGTCACCACCATTGTTGCCACAACCGACGACAATCACCACTCGACCAGCATCCAATTTCGTTTTGTTACTGGCACATGCAACAGCTTGACCAGCAAGCTCCATAAGTTCATCGCTAGAAACAATTTTTTTATCAATTACAGACTGTTCAGCTGAGCGCATCTGTGCTGTAGTCAGGATAGGTTGTCCTTGGTGTATCTGCATATTGAAACCTCCTATCGAGTGCGACAGTGGAGCCATGTGAATTGTTTAGTGTAGCGGTATTTGAATAAAAATTCTATGGCTAACAGCTTGGCTTTAAAGTTGCCATGTAATATTCCGATAGAGAAAGACAAGGATTTCTAAAACTATTGATGCAGCCGTAGTGTAGAATTTATTATGCATAGCTGAATAAAAATTAGCTTTATGTATATACAACAAGGCTTCGTCAAGATGAATCAAAATATAGGCGGTTGCAGCGCTTGCAACATGTAAAATATTAGACTAGAACTACGTATTATCACAGGCTTTTAAGTGTAACCAAGTTTTGAACTATGGAGACTTGCTAGTGAAAAAAGATATTGCCAAAAAAGAAACACTTTTATCGCGTCTTAGTAACCGCATTGAAAAGCGAGTTAGCGCTTGGTTGTTGTATGAAGAAAAGAGCGATATTCCGCCATTTCAAAACTTTAAAAAAATGAGTGCAGAGCTTCACCCTGCAGATGTACTTCTTTTTGAAGGCAAGTCACGTATCAGTTTGGCAATCAGCGTCATTTCGCAATCCCAGTGGACACATGCAGCACTCTATATCGGGCGGTGTTCTGATTATGCAAAAGGCTCTGAGATGTCAGCGCTACTCAAGCATTATTATACTGGTGATCACTCTGAACCCTTGGTCGTAGAAAGTTTGCTTGGAAAAGGCATGGTGATCACGCCTTTATCCGAGTATGCTCATGATAGTATTCGTTTATGTAGACCCCGAGGCATTTTAAAAGACGATGCGGTTCTTGTCGTAGAGCATGCTGTAATGCAGTTGGGCCGAGAATACGATCTTCGCCAGTTACTTGATTTAGCACGTTTTATTTTCCCATATCGAATTTTACCTAGACGCTGGCTCTCTACGTTGTTTAATTATAAAGCAGGAGAGGCAACACGGACAGTTTGTTCAACTGTGCTGGCTGAGGCGTTTATGCATGTAAAGTTTCCAGTGTTACCTATTCTTGAAGAAATTGATGAAAATATTTCAGTTCGCAAGCGTAATCCGCGTTTGATTACGCCACGCGATTTTGATTACTCACCATATTTTGAAATCATTAAATTTCCTAATGTTAATTATGACCAAAGTTTTTTTGGACTACGCCGAAGTGGTGGTTATCGAGAAATGCCTTGGGAACAAGATGAAAGTACCTACTGCGATAATGCCAATGAATGTGAACCAAAGAAGAGTAATGATGCAGGTAAACCTATATCCAACGAGGCAGGCTTATGAATATCACTATTTCCATTATTTTATCAATAATCGCCATTGTTCTTTTTGTGACGCCCATACGCCGTGCTGTGGTGACACGGTTTTTACTTCAAGCGATGAAAAAGAAAATGCCTGCAATTTCGGCAACGGAACAAGAAGCGATTGATGCAGGAACGGTTTGGTGGGAAAAAAGCTTGTTGCGAGGAGTGCCTAATTGGTCTGAATTAAGTCAGGTTAAGTCTGCAACACTGAACGCAGAGGAAAAAACATTTATAGATGGCCCCGTCGAAACGCTATGTAATATGGTTGATGATTGGCAAACTCATCAAGATGGAGATTTGTCCCTTGAAGTGTGGAATTATCTGAAAGAACAACGTTTTTTTGGTATGGGTATCCCGCGGAGCTACGGGGGATTAGAATTTTCTGCTACAGGCCACTCAGAAGTGATTCAAAAAATCGCAAGCAGGAGTGTTACGGCTGCAGTTACAACGATGGTGCCGAACTCTCTTGGTCCTGCGGAGTTATTACTTCACTACGGAACAACCGAACAAAAGGATTATTACCTACCCCGCTTGGCTTGCGGCGAAGAAGTTCCTTGTTTTGCGCTTACAGCACCCGATGCAGGTAGTGATGCAGGCTCTATTCCTGATATAGGTATCGTTGAAAAGGGAATATTTGAGGGTGAAGAAGTCCTTGGTATTCGCCTGAATTGGAATAAACGATATATCACATTATCCCCTGTCGCGACACTTATTGGTTTGGCTTTTCGTCTTTATGACCCCAACCATTTGTTGGGTGAACAAGAGGATATTGGTATTACAGTTGGTTTAATTCCCTCTGATACAGCAGGGGTGACTGTTGGTCGCCGCCATAACCCGCTTTATGTGCCTTTCCAAAATGGACCAACGCAAGGAAAAGATGTGTTTATTCCTTTAAGTGCTGTTGTTGGTGGTGTTGAATATGTTGGGCAAGGTTGGCGTATGTTGATGGAAAGCCTTGCTGCAGGACGAGCAATTTCATTGCCTGCACTCAGTTGCGGTACGGGTAAGTTGGCTTGCAGAGCGACAAGTGCCTACGTCAAAGTTAGAGAGCAATTTGGTCTGCCGATTGGGCGTTTTGAAGGTGTTTCAGAACGTATGGCTAATATCGTTATTTCAACATACACGGTCAATGCAGTACGTCAACTGAGCGCGCGCGCGGTAGATCTTGGTGAGAGGCCTTCAGTGCTCTCTGCAATCGCAAAATATAATACTACTGAAAGTATGCGTCGGGTCATCAATGATGCGATGGATATTGTGGGTGGAAAGGGTATTTGTGCAGGGCCAAGCAACTTGCTGGCGCACACATATATGTCAATTCCCATAGGTATTACGGTGGAAGGTGCCAATATTCTAACCCGAAGTCTGATTATATTCGGGCAAGGTGCTATTCGTTGTAACCCTTATATTTTAGCTGAAATTGAAGCCATTAATCACCCCGACCCAAAACAAAGCTTATATTTATTTGACCGCGCATTGTTTGGGCATGTTGGAAGTTTTATCAAAGGGGTGTTTCGCTCACTTCGTTTCACCTTGTTTGGAGGATTTCTTTCTTCAACGCCAGTGAATACAAAGCTTTCCTCGCTGTATCAGCAAATTAACCGTTTGAGTGCTTTTTTCGCCACGGTAGCTGATTTTTCTATGGTGACGTTAGGTGGAAAGTTGAAAATAAAAGAATCGCTTTCGGGGCGTTTGGCTGATGCGTTTAGTGCTTTGTATCAAGCTTCAGCCGTTTTAAAGCTTCATCATGATAGAGGGGAACCAAAAGAAGAGCAGCTGATTGTTAAAGCTGCCGTGATTACGGAACTGGTGAGGGCTGAAGTTGCCATCGATGGTGTATTAAGAAACTTTCCCATGCCGTGGTTGGCGAAATTACTACGGGTCATTATTTTACCATTTGGGGTGAAGAGACAAGCGCCCAGTGATGACATCTTACATGCCGTGACGAAATCTGTGATGAATGAAGGTAGCCCCCGAGACTTATTAACAGGTGGGATTTATCTGCCGCAGGGAGAAAATGAAGCATTGCAGCAACTAGAGTCAGCCATGCATGCAACTTTAGCAACAGACACATTGCGAGCAGATTTAAAGCAGCAATATGGAAGTAATGCAATGAAACCTGCTGAAATCAGGCAAACCATAGCAAAAGCTTTGGAAGAAGGGCGCATTGATGCGGATGAGAGAGTAAAATTAGATACATGGCTCCATTTGCGTAGCCAAGTAATTAATGTTGATGACTTTGCGCAAGGGGAAATATTATGAATAAACGCCAAGTTTATGTAGTTGATGGTGCGCGTAGTCCTTTTCTTAAAGCGCGGGGTAAACGAGGTGTTTTTTCAGCCTCAGATTTGGCTGTGCATGCTGGTCGAAGCTTGTTGATTAGGCAGCCTTTTTCAGCCTCAGATTTGGATGAAGTGATTATGGGCTGTGTGATGCCAGAGCCTGATGAGGTAAACATTGCTCGCATTATTGCGCTGCGTTTGGGTTGTGGTGATTATGTGCCAGCATGGACTGTGCAGCGCAATTGTGCATCGGGCATGCAGGCTATTGATGCTGCGCGCTTAAAGATCATGAGTGGTGAATCGGATTTGGTGCTGGCAGGAGGCACAGAAGCGATGAGCCGCGCACCATTACAATTGCGCCCAGAAATGGTGGATTGGTTAGCAGCATGGTGGCGGGCACGTTCATTAGGGGGTAAATTATCGCTTTTGAAAAAAATGAAACTTGGCTTTTTAGCGCCAGTGATCACCTTGTTAAAAGGACTAAGTGATCCTATCGTTGGTTTAAGCATGGGTCAGACTGCGGAAAATTTGGCGCATCGTTTTCATATTACCAGAACAGAGATGGATAGTTTTGCAGTAGCAAGTCATCAGAAAGTAGAGGCTGCGGTAGAGAAAAAATGGCTGGATGAAATCGTGCCCATTATTTCCAACACAGGGCAAATTTATGCAAATGATGATGGTGTTCGCGGCGACTCAACAGTAGAAAAACTTGGCACATTACGTTCAGTTTTTGATAAAATTTATGGTTTGGTGACAGCAGGTAATAGTGCTCAAGTCACCGATGGTGCGGCGATGTTATTGCTGGCAAGCGATGATGCGGTGAAAAAATATAAACTGCCTGTGTTAGGCACAATAGATGATGTGCAGTGGTCTGCTCTTGCCCCAGAACAGATGGGCTTAGGCCCTGCTTATGCCATTCCACCGCTGCTAAAACGCAACCAGTTGGGCATTGATGATATTGATGCATGGGAAATCAATGAAGCCTTTGCGACACAAGTGCAGGCGAACCTGCTGGCATTAAATGATGATGATTTTTGTAAGCAAGCTCTTGGTTTAGATGCAGCCCTTGGCAATATTGCTGAAGATAAGCTCAACCGAGAGGGTGGTGCTATTGCTATTGGTCACCCTGTGGGTGCCAGCGGCGCTCGAATCGTATTACATTTACTTGAGAGCATGAAACGTAATCAAGAGAAGCAAGGGGTTGCAGCGATTTGTATTGGTGGTGGGCAAGGTGGTGCTGTTTTGCTATCGGGGGGTAAATCATGAGCGAACATACGATGTGGAAGCTAGATATTGATGAAGCTCAAATTGGTTGGCTTCATTTTGATGTGCCTGATAGTAGCGCTAACACGCTTTCACAACAGGCTTTAGTAGAGCTGGATCAAATCATGGATGTGGTGAGTAATAGCAATTTACATGGTCTGATTATATGTTCAGATAAAAAGAAAGACTTTATTGTTGGTGCAGATATTGGTGAGTTTACACAAGTTACCAACACTGAAGAAGCGGAAGCTTTTATTCAATCGGCACATATAACGTTTAAAAAAATTGAAAACCTCAGTGTGCCGACAGTGGCAATGATTCATGGTCATTGTTTGGGCGGTGGTTTGGAGCTAGCACTTGCTTGTGATTATCGCATTATAGATGAAAGTGCAAAACTAGGTTTTCCCGAAGTATTTTTAGGCATTTTCCCTGGTTTTGGTGGTTCAGTGCGTTCGATTGAACTTGTTGGTGTGTCAGCAGCGATGACCATGATGTTGAGCGGACGAACATTTGTAGCAAAACAAGCCAAAAGAATGGGGTTGGCAGATGTTATGGTGCCATTTAGGCATTTGCATCATGCAGCAGTACATACCATTGAACACGCAGCAAAGATTCGCGCTAAGAAAACATCATTCTCTGAAAAATTGATGCGAAGTTTTGTTGGGCGTAAATTAGTGGCAAGCATCCTACGCAAAAAAACAAAAAAATTAGCAAACCCCAAACATTATCCTGCGCCGTTTGCACTGATTGATTTGTGGGAGGAACTTGGTGGCAACCGAGAGAAAATGTTTGCAGGAGAAGTCAAGGCGGTTGCGAAACTTATCTTGCTGCCAGAAGCACAAAATTTAGTGCGTTTATTTTTCTTACAAGAGCGTTTGAAATCGTTAGGTAAAGGTGAACCTTGCACATTGAATCATATTCATGTGATTGGTGCAGGTATGATGGGTGGTGATATTGCATCATGGTGTGTTTTACAGGGGTTGAAAGTGACCCTGCAAGATCAAAGTGCTGAGGTTGTTGCCGCAGCAGTCAAACGCGCTGCAGTTTTGTTTGATAAAAAACTGTACACACCAAGAGCTAGACAAGAGGCAATGGACAGGTTAATTCCTGATCTTCGTGGTGATGGCGTTCAACAAGCTGATATTGTGCTTGAAGCGATTATAGAAAACCTTGAAATCAAACAAGGGCTTTACCAAAGCATAGAACCGAAAATGAAAGCTGGAGCCATTTTAGCCACAAACACATCAGGCATTCCCATTGATGCATTGGCAGAAAAATTGGCGCAACCCCAGCGACTTGTGGGTATTCACTTTTTCAACCCTGTGGCGAAGATGAAACTTGTAGAAATTGTGGCGGGTAAAACCACAGATGATGCCACACTACATATTGCCAATGCCTTTGTGACGCGTATTCGTAGGCTACCGCTTCCTGTTAAAAGTTCACCTGGCTTTTTAGTCAATCGTATTTTGATGCCATATTTGATGGAAGCGATTCAAATGGTTGAAGAAGGTATTAAGCCGGAAGCCGTTGATCAGGCAGCACTAGATTTTGGTATGCCCATGGGGCCAATTACATTGGCAGATCGTGTTGGTTTGGATATTTGTTTAGCCGTGGCAAATGATTTATCTGAAATTAGCAGTGACAAAGTGCCAACTTATTTAAGTCAGTGGGTTCAAGAAGGGCGGCTGGGCTTAAAGTCGGGTGAAGGTTTCTATCGCTATAAACAAGGCAGAGCACTTAAGAGCAAAAATATTCACGATTTAAAATATCATAAAGATGTTCCTAATCGTTTAATTTTAAGGATTGCGAATGAGGCGACACGTTGTTTACGAGAAGAGATTGTTGCAGATGAGGATTTGTTGGATGCGGGCATGGTTTTTGGCACAGGTTTTGCACCATTTCGAGGTGGGGTGATGAAATATATCGCTACAGAAGGAAAAGAAAAAATATCAGAAAAGCTGGAATACTTAGAGCAAGAGTATGGTGCACGATTTAAAAAAGACGATGGATGGAGTTGATGATGCCACCTATTTTATATTCAGAAGGGAAAATCAATACGATTCATGATGTGTTTTGTGAACGCGTTCGACAATCGCCACAAGCACTTGCCTATCGACACTACGTGCCAGAAGAAGATGCTTGGCTTGATATCACATGGCAAAGCATGGCTGAGCGAGTGGAAAGCCGCGCCCAGACATTAAAAGTCTTTGGGGCAGAAGAAGGGGATCGCTGCGCTATTTTATTAGGAAATTCACCCAGTTGGGTGTGTGCAGATCAAGCCGTACTATCTTTGAATATGGTTACGGTGCCTTTATTTTATAATGATAGAGCTGAAAATATTGCGCATGTTTTATTTCATTCCAGCGCTCGTTTTCTGATTGTAAATACGCGTGAGCAGTGGCGGGCATTAGAGCATGACCTTTATCAGAGTTCTTTAGAAAAAGTGATTCTAGCAGACTCTTTTGAAGTCATTTGGTCTAACGAGAAACAGCCTCGAGCGCAGGATACTGTGGAAATACCTGCCAATTTAGCCACAATTATTTACACCTCTGGCACCACAGGCAAGCCCAAAGGAGTCATGCTTTCCCATGCAAATATCTTAACCAATGCTGCGGCGGCTAATGCCGTTTCAAACATATACCCAGAAGATTTATTTTTATCATTCTTGCCATTATCCCACGCGTTTGAACGCACTGTGGGTTATTATTTACCAATGATGACAGGGGCTTCAGTTGCATTTGCGAGGTCTGTGTTAACGCTACAGGAAGACCTGCAAACCATTAAGCCTACGGTGATTGTGTGTGTACCGCGTGTTTTTGAAAAAATTAACGAGCGTTTTAATGAAAAGCTATCCAATGCTTCTACAGTCATGAAGAAATTGGTGACTCTTGCTGAAGGTGTGGGTTATCAGCACTTTCAAAGAAAGCAGAAACAACTTGGTTGGGGGTTAAGCGAATTGGTTTTTCCTCTACTTGATCACTTGGTAGGCAATAAAATCCGTGCTTCTTTAGGTGGTAGGTTGCGTATTGCGGTGTCAGGTGGTGCACCATTATCACCATCTATTGCCAAGCGTTATCTAGGCTTTGGTGTGCCCATTATTCAAGGTTATGGGTTAACGGAATGTTCGCCTGTGGTTAGTAGTAATAGTCTAGAAAGCAATGATCCAGAAAGTGTGGGTGAAACTCTGAAGCATACTGAAGTCAGTATTGATGCTGAGAGTGGTGAATTACTTGTGCGAGGCCCTACCATCATGTTGGGTTATTGGTTGCAGCCTGAAGAAACAGCAGAAGTGATTGATACTGATGGTTGGTTTCATACGGGTGATATTGCAAAAATTACCAATAAGAGAATTTATATCACAGGAAGGATTAAGGATATTTTAGTATTATCCAATGGGGAAAAAGTGCCTCCAACTGATGTGGAAGATGCTATTTTACAAGATCCGTGGGTTGATCAAGTAATGGTGGTTGGTGAAGGTAAACCATTTTTGGTTGCACTTATTGTTGCCAGTGCGCAAGGGCAGGGTGCAGACAAAGCAGCACTTATTAAGAGGATAGCGAGTGATATGCATGCCTTTCCTGGTTATGAGAAAATTAAAGATATTGTACTGTGCTCTGAACCGTGGACGATTGAAGAAGGTTTATTAACACCAACCATGAAGCTGCGCAGACAACAGGTTATGCAAAAATATGAGGCGGAAATTAAGCAAATATATGATGCCTGAATAGATTTAGGGAGTGGGGAGTCTAAAGGTAGTTGTTTGTTTGGGGGTTGAGCAGGGTAGAGTTTTGTTACTAGGCTATCTTTTTCAATGCTTATATTTTATCCAGATTGTTAACAATATGGTTTTTTATGATGAAGTGTTTAATGCCAATTGAATATCAAGGAATAAGAAGGCGATGCATTACAGCAATACATTGATCCATCACGCATGTTAAGCCGTGAGTGCGGGCAATGTTCCATGTTTTTTCATTGACGATACCCTGCTGTAACCAAAGTGTTTTAGCATGAATCATGGCTGCTTCTTCGGCAATGGCTGGGGTGAACTCCGCTTTTCTGAATACATTAACGATGTCTACTGCGATGGGAATATCAGCCAGCTTAGGATACACTTTTTGGCCAAGTATGGTCTCAGCATTAGGGTGAACAGGAATAACATGATAGCCCTTTTCAATGAGGAAAGCTGCGATTTGGTGGCTGGTGCGTTCTGGATTTGGCGAACAACCTACAACGGCAATTGTTTTTGTTGCTTGCAGGATACTATGTATTTTTGCATCACTAGGATTTTTCCATGCAGAGTGATTGGTCATAATGAAAAGCTCCTTATGTGTGATATCTAGGCTTTAGTTTGGGCGGAATGGCACCCACTTAGGTAGAGGTTTTCCGCCTAGCTCAAAGATGGCTAAGCCAGAGATAATAAAACCAGCACCGATTACAACATTAACAGTGATTGTCTCATTATTCAAATAATAGCCTAAAAATAGTGAGGTGATGGGCGTAACCAATGAAATCAAGGCAACACGGGTCGCATCAACACGTTTTAAGACGAAGAAATACAAAGAAAACCCAAAAACAGAGCCGAATAACGCCAGATAAATAATGGCTATTAGCGCATAATTGGGCGCATTGCTAAGTGTTTGCAAGGTTTCTTCTAAACCAGGCTGGGTGTATAACCAAGTGAGGAAAAATAGTGGTGTTGCGACGAGCAAGCTGCCTACAGTCATGCTAATGGCGGAAACATGAGCATTGACACGTTTCACCCAAATGGCTGAAGCAGAATGAAGAATACCTGAAAGCAATACGCCAAGGACACCTAAAAGTGCAGACTCATGCAAAGATAAGCTGCTGCCAAAAATAACACTTAAACCTAAAAACCCTACAAGTGCACCAAGCACTCTTGGCTTTGTGATAAGTTCTCCTTGGAGCCAGAATGTTGCCATGATAGCTGAGAATATTGGTGTAAGTCCAAAGAGCAAAGAAACCCAGCCTGAGGGGATAAATTGTGAGGCCCAATAAACAATCAACATGCTTGTATAAATGCCTAGGCCACCATAAATGTAAGCAAGAATAGCGTTGCGATGCCAAACAATTTGAGAGCGCATGAGCATTGAAAATAAAAATGCCAAAATAGTGCCGAGTAACATACGGCTACTTACGCCAAAAGTAACACCAGCAGCGTCTACGCTCCAAGCAATGGCGAGCGGTGTGGTGATCCAGATAAGAATGACGCCAAAGTAGGCGAGAGGGACTGGCATGCTTGCTCCTGTATATACGTTAAGCGAGAGCATCATCAAGATAAAATAAGATATAGCTACTGTTTTGATGTCTAGGTGAAGTTGTTTGTCGTTTGGACTATGCTTGGCAGAATGACTAAAACATCTTCATATAAGTTTTCGCATGATGAAAAAGAGGCCGTATATCATGTGATTCATGAACGCAGAGATATGCGCCATTTTTCAGATGGCACAGTTTCACCAGCGGTGTTAAGTAAAATATTAGAAGCAGGGCACGCAGCTCCTTCGGTGGGATTGATGCAGCCTTGGCGTTTTGTGCGTATTACATCGGTAAAACTTCGTGAACAACTGATTGCTTTGGTAGAGGAAGAAAAAAATAAAACTGCAGATGAAATGAGCCAACGGAAAAAAGAATTCATGCAGCTTAAAGTTGAAGGCATGCGAAATTGTGCGGAGCTTATCGTTGTAGTGCTTGCACCAGATGATGGCACGGTTTTTGGGCGGAGAACCATGGCTGAGGAAATGGCGCTTTGCTCGACATCATGTGCAATTCAAAATATGTGGTTGGCTGCACGTGTTGAAAATTTAGGTATGGGCTGGGTTTCGTTTTTTAAGCCTGAAGATGTGGCTAAACTTTTGGCCTGCCCGGCAGGTGCCAAACCCCTTGCTTTGTTATGTTTGGGGCCAGTGGGTGAGTTTTATGAGCAGCCAATGTTAGAGCAAGAAGACTGGCGTTATCGTACTCGGTTAGAAAAGGTGTTTGCTGAAAATATATATCCAAGCAAGTAAGTTGTTGGTTTTAAGTTTCAGGCAGAAAGAAGGTGAAAAAAAGGCGACCATATGGCCGCCTTTGATGTTGATTTAAAGGTTGTTTTTAAAGTGCCTTTAAGAAAGCGATAATTTGATCTTGTTTCGCAGCATCACAAATTTTTTGTTTAGCCATTTTTGTTTTTGCTTTTGGATTACCAGAAAACTCTTTAATTGCTTTCTTAGAATCACACATCCAAGCGCGCAAATGATCGTCATCCCAAGTCCAGCCGCCAGCAGCTAAGTCTTTGCTGTATTTTTTAAAGCTTGTTTTACCAGCTTCAGAACCAGCGATACCTTTAAGGCCTGGGCCTACTTTGTGTTTTACGCTAAAGTTATGGCAAGACTTACATTTTTTTTCAGCGCCAGCCATTGCTTCAGTCGCAGCGAAACCGCTTACTAAAAATGCAGATGCAGCCGCAATCATTAATGTTTTTTTCATTTAAAACATCCTCCTCACAAGAATCTAGGTCAGATTTCTAGCGGGATTTTTTTGTAGTTGCAAGGATAAATATCACCATATTTGAAGTGTGTTCTATTTATGCACACTACCCTAAACCTGATTATCTGTTTAATGTTGCGTTTATGAACATTATTTTAGCTTCACAATCGCCAAGACGTTTATTTTTGCTCCAAGCAGCGGGATTTGAAGTGCAAGTATGCGCTAGTAATATTAATGAAAAAGCAGAGCCGAATGAATCAACACAAGCAATGACTTTACGTTTATGTAAAGAAAAAGCAGCTGCCTGTGTCTTAGCGAACCAGTCAGGCACACCTATTGTCGCAGCAGACACACTGGTTTCAGTTGATGAAGAAGCTTTAGGTCAACCTCAAAATTTAGCAGAAGCAAAGGTGATGATTCAGAAGTTATCTGGCAAGCAACATCAAGTCTACACTGCCGTCTGTGTACGTATTGGAGAGGTTTATAAAACCGCTGTAGTAAGCACAATAGTTCATTTTCGTAAGCTGACAGAACAAGAAATTGAAATTTATTTACAAAACAATGATATTCTCGACAAAGCTGGAGCCTATGCTATTCAAGGTGGCGCTTCGAGTTTTATTGTTGCTATTCAAGGCTGCTTAGACAATGTGATTGGCTTGCCAATATTACAAACAAAAGCACTTATTGAAGAGACTAGGTTAGCGTTGCATCAAGATGCTGGAGAGAAACAATGAGCACAGAACTATTGGTCAATGTGGCACCTTTTGAGACACGCATATCACGTGTCGAAAATGGAATGGCGGAAGAGTTGTATGTTGAACGAACGCGAGGCAAAGGGCTGCGCGGAAATATGTATTGGGGCAAGGTTCAGCGGGTGATTCCTGGTATTCAGGCAGCTTTTGTGGATATAGGCCTAGAGAAATCAGGCTTTTTATATGCAGGTGATATCCCCGGAGCGCGTTCTGAGAATGTATCATTAGAGGCAGATTCTGAAGATGATGAGAATAAAGAAGTTAGTGATGATACCAGTACAGAAATAAATGATGAACACCAACGCCAAAATATAGCACCTATTAGCCAGCTACTGCGCGATGGTCAAGAAATGTTGGTGCAGGTTTCTCGAGAGCCTATTTCTTCTAAAGGGCCACGTATTACGGGCTTGGTGAGTCTTGCGGGGCGTTACTTGGTTTTCCTGCCTGAATTAGATCATATTGGTATTGCACGCCGTTTAGAGGATGAAACTGAGCGCGAACGGTTGTTAAATATTGCAGAACAAATTAAAACGGATAAGGGCGGCCTTATTATTCGCACGGTGGCAGAAGGTCACTCCTTTGAGGATTTGCAACAGGATTTACTTTTTTTAATGCGGTTGTGGGAAGATATTGAACAACGGAAAAATAAATCTGCACCAGGTTCTATGGTTCACACGGAGCTAAATTTATATTTGCGAGTAATGCGCGACTTTGTTGATGATGAAGTTGAAAAGATTCACATCGACTCTAAAGAAGCTTATTTGAGCATGAAAAATTTTGCCAAACGTTTTATGCCTGAAGTGGCTAAACGCCTGTTTTATTACCCTGGAGACCGCCCAATTTTTGATGTGTATGGTGTCGAAGAGGAAGTGAATCGTGCGCTTAAACGCAAAGTAGGATTAAAATCAGGCGGCTCAATTGTGATTGATCAAGCAGAAGCTTTGATTGCAATTGATGTGAATTCGGGCTCATTTGTAGGCTCACGTAATCTTGAAGAAACAAGCTTTAAAACCAACTTAGAAGCCGTACATGAGGTTGTTCACCAACTTAGGCTGCGTAATTTAGGCGGCATTATTGTAATTGATTTCATTGATATGCAAGATGAAGAAAATCAGCAAAAAGTTATGGAAGTATTAATGGAAGCACTCAAGCGGGATAAAACAAAAACATTTGTACTGCCTTTTACTTCTTTGGGGTTGGTACAGCTTACACGTAAACGAACGCGAGATTCGTTAGGACGAATGTTACAGATGGAATGCACCCGCTGTGACAGCACGGGTTTAACCAAAAGTATGCAAACGATTTGTTACCAGCTTTTCCGTGAAATTGTTGCTGAAGCTCGTGCTTACCCAAGCGAAAAACTTATGGTGATTGCACACCCTAGTTTGATTGATTTAATGCTTGGTGAAGAAAGCGATATGGTGGCACAGCTTGAAACTTTTTTAGGCAAAGAAATTAGTTTTAAACAAGATGTAAAGTTTAGCACAGACCGGTATGAGGTTGTGCTGTTATAAACTACCAAAAAAGTATTCGTTTATACATACACACCCCATTCTGTTTGCACAAGTGCCATTATTGCGATTTTAATTCGCATGTATTCAAGCAACCACCTTGGGCGAATTATACCAAAGCCTTAATTCAAGAAATTTCATATTATGCCAAGCAACCTCAGTTTGCTGGACGCAAGGTATCCAGTATCTTTTTTGGAGGAGGTACACCTTCATTAGCACCTGCAAGTTTGTTTGAAGAGGTACTCACAGCAATCAAAGCTTCTTTTGATGTGGACGATGAGGCTGAAGTTAGCTTAGAAGCCAATCCAGGTGCAAGCGAGGCAAAACGTTTTAAAGCGTATCATGCTGCGGGTATTAATCGGGTATCTATTGGTGTACAAAGCTTTGATGATACAGAGCTTCAATGGCTGGAGCGCGTACATTCAGCGGATGAAGCAACAATAGCATATCAAATGGCACGCGATGCTGGGTTTGAAAATATTAACCTTGATTTGATGTATGCTTTACCGCATCAAAGTCTAGCACAATGGTTTGAATCGTTAGAGAAGGCATTGCGCTTAAAACCTGAACACCTGTCCTGTTATCAGCTTACGGTTGAGCCACATACAGCATTGCATGTTACGCACAAAAAACAAAAATTGGCTTTTCCTGATGAAGATTTAGCCTTAGATTTCTTTTGGTTAACACGAAAACGGTTAGCAGAAGCTGGTTATAAGGCTTATGAAATTTCAAACTTTGCCCAAGAGGGTAAACATTGTAGGCATAATTGTGGTTATTGGAAATATGATGACTATATCGGCATAGGTGCTGGGGCAGCAGGTAAATGGAACCTGACAGATGGTGGCACCTTACGATATAGCAATGTTCGTGCGCCGCAAACTTATATCGACATGGCTTTGAGCAAGGGTTTGGCTGTTAATAGCCAAGAAACATTGGGTCATGCCGAGGCTATGGGTGAAGCAATGTGGTTGGGTTTGAGGCAAGCCCAAGGCGTGGACATGGATTGGTTTGAAACACGTTTTTCTCAAGTGGTAGAAAAGGTATACCCAGTTCTGTTGCAGCAATGGTTAGCCCAAGGAAAGGTTGAACAAGTCGACCGTTATCTCAGGCTCACAGATGATGGTTTAAGTCTTGCCGATGAAATTTCTGCGTCGTTTCTTGTTTAGGTAACGGTTATGACGATGATATGCGTAAAACCAAAGCGCTACTGAATGAAATATTGGTTGCAGATGAACGCATCCTCATCGAGCCAAAACCTTTGGTGGCAGTTGCTGAGCTTGCTGATAGCAGTGTGAACTTTAATGTTCGCCCATGGGTAAAATCAGGTGATTATTGGGCCGTTTTGTATGACGTTACGGAGAAAGTGAAGCTTACTTTTGATGAGCACGGTATTTCAATTCCATATCCACAAATGGATGTATATATCAATAAACCAGAGTAATGTTTTAAATGATGAAAAAAAAGGGGGGCTTAAACTTGATGTTGAGAGCCCCTTTTTTGTTTCACTTGCTAGACGCAAGATGTGCAACCATGATTGTCCCTTATGTTTCTAAACCTTTGGATGTGCCATGCAAAAAGTAAAACAGCCTGAACCCTTTGTGTATCAAACCAAGCTTGAAAATGGTGTGAATATTGCCACACGAGAAATGCCTGAGGCGCAAAGCGTGGCGATTGGTATTTTTATCAATGTGGGCAGTCGCGATGAAAGCCATGCACAAGTTGGGATTTCTCATGCCTTGGAGCATATGGTGTTTAAGGGCACAGACAAGCTGGATGTGCATCAGCTTGCCGAACGTTTGGATGACTTGGGTGGCAATGCCAATGCTTTTACTTCGCGAGAACGGACGTGTTTTCATTTGCATGTTTTGCATGAAGACTGGCAAGAGGCGGTAACGTTATTGTCGGATATGCTGTTATCACCAGCATTGCCTGAAGAGGAATGGCAAAGAGAGCGCGAAGTGATTTTTGCTGAAATGAGCATGGTAGATGATGCGCATGATGAATGGGTTTATGATCAGCATATGAAGCAAGTTTATGCCGAACAGCCAATGGGTGAGCCGGTGTTGGGTACTAAAAAAGTTTTAAACGCTTTGGATGTCAAAAAGCTGCGTGATTATTTAGAAAATCATTACCGTGGTGAGAATATATTGATTGCGGCGGCAGGTCGAATCAAACATCAAGCATTAGAAAAAAGTATCCAACAAAGCGCGTGGAAAGACATCCCATGCCAACAACACAAACCAAGAGTTCAAGCAGTGTTTCATGCTGGCATACATCAAATGCCTCGGAAAATGGAACAGGCACAAGTTGTCGCTTCTTGGCAGTCTATTAATGTCACTTCAGCAGAAAAACCAATGGCTTGGATCGCAAACCAATTGCTTGGTGGTAGTATGAGTTCAATTTTATTTCGTGAAATTAGAGAAAAACGAGGCCTTGCTTACAGCATTGGTTCTCATCTTTCGACCTATACCGATACAGGACTGTTAAGTATCAGTTGTAGCACTATGCCTGATCAGCTTCAAACATGTTTAGACCTTTTGCATGATACCATTGCAGATGTTTGTAAGGGTGTTCCTTTAGATATGATTGAGCGGGCGCAAAAACAGCTTACGGTTCAGTTTCGTATGGGGATGGATTCGGTTGAAGGTGCCATGTTGCAAATTGGTGCACTGCTGGATGAAGAGACATTGTATTCACCGCTAGAGTGGGTGAATAAGGTGAATGCAGTGGAGCCTGAACAGGTACAAACTTGGCTGAAGGCACAACTCGAAGCTGAGTCCTTATGGACGATTTCGGCACCAGGACAAGTGCTTAACTAAATTAGGTTATATAATTCTTCTCAGAAAGGTTATGTGGTAGATAAGCCACGCCACAACAAGAGAAAACATGAAAACAACGCCAGTAAGCGCAGGAATGGCTAAAGCAGGGTGAAGCTGTATGGCTTTGTGACCATGGTAATGAATGACTTCCAAAAAGATAGGATGAATGAGATACACTCCAAAGCTGAGGGTGGCGAGTATTTTTAGCGTTGTTGCCTTTAGCATTGGGCATTGCCATGTTTTTAGCAGAAACATGATACTGATAGACATAGGAATAATTGTGATGCTGAGGTATCCATAGAAATAGGCGGTTGAGGAAATATACATGCTAAGACAGGTGATGCTCAGGCTGCATAAAAATATCAACCAGAGCAGTGATTTTGGCGGTGAATAACTGCTGATGCGAATGAGATGTCCTACAAAAAAGTAAGGGATATACATCAAAAACCAATTGGTGAATGGTGGCGTAAAATAATCTGAACTTGCTGCATTCATTGCAGCAAGTACAAAGGCAGAACCAGTAAATAACCAGAGCATTTTGATGGATGTTTGGGCTACAATCATTCTGAAAAAGGGTGTAAATAAATATAGGCCTAGAATCATATATAAAAACCATAAATGATAATAAGGTTGCCCTGATATTAGGGTTGAAAATGCGGAGTCTAGCTCTAGCTCCGGACCGCCCATTGCAGCTTTGAGGCTAACCCACACAAAAACAAAGAAAAATGACCAAAAAATGGTTGGTATCATGATTCTTGAGAGACGTTTGCGGTAAAAGGTAGTTACACTTTCTTTTTTTGTAGGGTCTAAGAGCAAGGCGCCACTTACCATGATAAATACTGGTACACACCAACGAATAGCCGAACTATAAATATGGGCAATCCACCAGTATTCAGAGGCAAAGGTATATTGGCGCAAAAAAGAATCCGCAACATGCACCATCAGCACAGCAAAAACAGCTGCGACTTTTGCGTGATCTAACCATGGCAGAGTCATGGGCTGATTCATGTTTTTTTTATGTACTTTCGAGGCTAATGTTTTTCGCAATCAAGGCAAAAGATGAAGGTTCATTTGGCACAGGAATACGTACGATATGTCCGCTTCCTGGTGCAGTGTCCATAGGTTCACCATTTTTGGCTTTGGTGATTGATGCGATATTAAAGGTTTGATTGCCATTGGCGCAAACCATTTCAACAGAATCACCAACTGAAAATTTATTTTTCACGTCAATTTCAGCCAGCTTGGTTTGCTTATCATAGCTGATAATTTCCCCTACAAAACGTTGATAGTCCCATGTGGATGAACCTTCTTCGTAGTTTTGGTGGGCAGCGGTATGGCGGCGTTGATAAAAACCGTCCGTGTAGCCACGGTTGGCGAGTGAATCGAGCTTACGCATTAAAGTCCAATCGAATTCTCGACCTGCAACAGCATCATCAATGGCTTGGCGATAGAGTTGGGCTGTGCGTGCAACATAATAATGAGATTTGGTGCGGCCTTCTATTTTAAGCGAATCGACACCGATGTTTACAAGGCGCTCTACATGTTCAACTGCACGTAAATCTTTGGAATTCATGATGTAGGTGCCATGTTCATCTTCAAAAATGGGAATATCTTCGCCAGGGCGGCCTTCTTCTTCTAATAAATAAACTTCGTCGGCCAAGGGGTGGCGAGGTAAATCACCACAGCTTGATACGGTAGGTGTGAAGGGTTGTGGATTCATCATATCATTCAAGTCGGCCATTTTAATGACGTCACCGCTGACATCCTCTTGGCCCTCTTTCATACCATATTTCCAGCGGCAGGCATTGGTGCATGAGCCCTGATTGGCATCGCGGTGGTTAAAATAACCTGATAACAGGCAGCGTCCTGAATAAGCCATGCATAATGCACCATGAACAAAGACTTCTAACTCCATGTCAGGACATTCTTGACGGATTTCTTCGACTTCATCCAAAGACAGTTCACGAGAAAGAATCACGCGACTAATGCCGATAGATTTCCAAAACTTTACTGCCGCATGGTTCATAGTATTGGCTTGCACAGACAAATGAATCGGCATTTCAGGCCATTTTTCACGCACCATAGCAATCAAACCAGGGTCAGCCATAATCAAGGCATCAGGTTTCATGGCGATGATGGGTTCCATGTGTTCTAAATAACGTTTGAGCTTGTTGTTGTGCGGCAATAAGTTACTCGCGACAAAAAACTTTTTACCCAAACTATGCGCTTCATTAATACCGATATTGAGGTTTTCCAGTTGAAAATCATTGTTGCGAACACGCAATGAATAGCGTGGCTGACCTGCGTAAACGGCATCAGCGCCATAGGCAAAGGCATAGCGCATATTTTTGATGGTGCCTGCGGGTGATAAAAGCTCAATTTTCCGTGTCATGAAACGTTTCCTGCCACCGTTTTAGCTTCTAAGTGGGCGATGCGAACTGGTGCTGGCGGATGCGAATCATGCCATGCTGAATACAAGGTATCAGGTGTTAAAGTGGATGCATTGTCATCATACATTTTGACCAGTGCTGAGATTAAATCGGCAGCTTCGGCGTGTTCCTTGGCATAATCATCGGCTTCAAATTCATGTTTGCGTGAATACATGCTCATGATTGGCGAAAGCGCAAAGGTAAAAGCAGGCATAGCCAGCATAAATAAAATCAACAACACATAATTGGATGTCTGCGACACACCAAGCCCTTCATAAAACCAAGCCTGCTCAGCCAACCAGCCCATCAAAGCAAACCCAGCCAAAAAGATAGAAAACGTAACCAACATACGTTTTTTGATGTGATTGCGTTTGAAATGACCAAGCTCATGGGCAAGCACTGCCAAGGTTTCGTTGGTAGAGAGTTGTTCTAATAAGGTATCATAAAATACAATGCGTTTTGTTTTACCAAAACCAGTAAAATAAGCATTGCCATGGCTAGAACGTTTGCTGCCATCCATTTGAAATAGGCCATTGCTTTCAAAACCACAGCGCGTAAGTAAAGCTTCGATGGCTGCTTTGAGCTCCAAATCTTTCATCGGTTCAAATTTGTTAAATAAAGGTGCGATAAAGGTGGGGTAGAGCCACATCATTAAAATCGAAAAACCAACCCATACTGCCCACGCCCATAGCCACCACATGGTGCCAGCTGTTTGCATTAGCCATAAAATCACCCAAATTAACGGGGCTGCGATCACAGCCATCAATAGCGTTTGTTTAAACATGTCCGAGATAAATAGCTTGGCTGTCATTTTGTTAAAGCCAAACTTTTGTTCCACGACAAAGGTGCTGTAGATTGAAAAGGGCAAGTCCAAGAGGCTACCAAGCAAGGCAAAAGCGAGGATAAACACAACACCCGTAGTCAAAGGTGACCATGCAAGGCTACGCACATATTCATCAAGTAAATCTAAGCCGCCACCAAGTGTCCAAACAAGCAATAAAGCAAGGCTATAAAAGCCAGCCCAAGTGCCTACTTTGATTTTGGTAGAGGTATAATCGGCTGCTTTTTGATGCGATTCCAAAGAAATATTCTCTTCAAATCGCGCTGGCACAGCATGCCGATGCTCGGCAATCGAGCCAAGTTGTCGTTGGTTGAGCCAAATATCAATGGCTGCTGAAATAAAAAGGGCGGTTAGAAATATAAGCGTAAATGTAATCATTGGCGTATGATAACCAGCCCTTGTGCTTTGTCATCTAAGGACTAAGTTGTCTATTATAATTAATAAAGGTTACTGTGGTAAAAAAGTATACGGTCCTCGATTTGATAAAAGATAAGGGGCGGGTGTATGAAGATAGTATTATCAATATTGAAGCATCTATTTGCTCTGGTTTCTATTGTTGGGGGCCATTGGCTAAATGGGCAGTACAAAAAATGGCTTCTGTTTTCGCTGTTGCTGATCCCTCTGGCTTGGCTGAGTTGGAAAAACGGCGCTTACCACCCCTCTTCACTCTATATTCGACATGTGATCGCACAGGACAACGTGCAGATTTCTATGCCGATCACCCACTCGTGTTCGTATTTTTTCTGGCAATCGTAGGTGTGATTGTGTTAATTATATTGTCCAGCTACTACACCTACTGGCAAGATACTAATAATACTAAAGTAACCTCTGAATCGCCCTCTCTGACCATACGCTGTATCTATACCCTGTTGCTACCGGTTGCGATGATTGGCGCTCCGCTTAGCAGTATTCACGCTATTTCCGAACAGCTTGAAATTTATAATCATTTGGATGGTAATCTGGTAATCAGTTCATTTAGGGGTGAATGGCGACGCAACGTCGAATTTACAGAGGTTATCAGTAAGCCAAAAATGCATCACCTAGACTCGGGCAACGGGATACTGGTCGCCTCGGTATCTTATGGCAATCAGCCGTTGGCTAACGTCGAGTTTTCTATTATGTGGCAGGAGGCAAGAGTGAAGACGTGGGCGATGAGTGACGCAAACGGCAAAGTTACTTTATTGTTGCCGATGGGTACATGGCATATCAGGGAGATTAACATATCTGGCGCAGATCCCATAGACGGCGTAAACACCCTTCAGCTTACATCGATTGGCACGCAAGCAATCATACCTGCTGGACTGGAGCTGACGCTTCGTCCTGGCGTACCAGAGAAATTGAATCTGCAATTGAAGCCTTCGATAAAACTTCTCTTCCCAGAATCAGCGAAACCCAAACAAACGATATCCATCAATGACGTAGCAATACGTTGGTACCCCGATCCACAGGCTCATACTTACCAGGTCAGGGCAATCGCATTAAAACTTAAGCTTTTCCCAAGAGTAGTTTTTCCAAGTAATCATTATCCCATCCTGCTTTTAATCTTCTATTCTTAACGCCGATTTTGGATGATGTATCGGCTTTAATCAGAT
>Ga0316204_10002444_pt1 | contig 41933 bp, 32 predicted proteins | sample 6monrhotite_MG_2_FD_205661 | JGI IMG/M metagenome (GOLD analysis project Ga0316204, IMG submission 205661) | Microbial mat bacterial communities from mineral coupon in-situ incubated in ocean water Damariscotta River, Maine, United States -... | ecosystem: Environmental > Aquatic > Marine >... | reverse complement strand
TTTGGAACATCACTTTGAGCGCAAACCAAATGACAACTTTGAAGTGGAGTAATCGGCTTTAGCCGAAATGCTGGACTTTCAGTCCGCAGTTTTTAACCCACCATCTTTAGATGGTGGTTGTTTAGTAATTCATAATGTTCCACTTCAGGAAAAGGATCATAGAAGTGATGCAGCAATTTACACCACTCTTGATATTCAAGTGACTCTCTAAAACTAACGGTATGATCAGTTAAACTTCGCCAATTGACAAATAAAATATAACGATTTTGTTTTTCAATACAATGTTGCAGTTGGTGTGAGATATAACCCGACATCGCTGAAATAATAGATTCAGCTTGAGCAAATGCGGCTTCAAACTCAATTATTTGATCAGGTTTCACATCTAAGATTGCCACTTCTAAAATCATAAAATAACCATTGTGTTAATGACTAACCCGCTAAAAAAGTTTGAAAACTTGGGTTTTTGGTTTCTTCTTGGTATTGATAACCTAATTTTTTTAAGTGACGGAAAAAAGCTAATTGCTGATCGTCGCTTACTTCAAAACCTGCTAATACTTGGCCAAAGGCTGCGCCGTGATTTCGATAATGAAATAAGGTTATATTCCAATGCTCACCTAATGTATCTAAAAAGCTTTCTAGTGCGCCGGGGTATTCTGGAAACTCAAAACTAAAAATACGTTCTTGTGCGACTTTTTCTTGGCTACGAGCACTACCATTACCACCCACCATGTAACGAACATGCAATTTTGCTAGTTCATTTTCAGTAAAATCTGTAACCTGATAATTAGCAGTAGATAACGATTCAATTAATTGCTGGCGTTCGTTTTCTTCGCCAGCGAGACGTAAGCCAACAAAAATTTGTGCTTGCTTTTCACTCTGTGCAGTGCGATTACCTGCATAGCGATAATTAAACTCGGTGATCACGCGGCCACCAATGGATTGGCAAAACTTACGGAAACTGCCTTTTTCTTCGGGAATATTAACGGCTAAAATGGCTTCTTTTTGTTCGCCTAACTCACAACGTTCAGAAACATAACGCAAACTATGAAAGTTCATATTCGCGCCAGATAACACAGCCACTAAAGATTGTTGCTCGGTTAGAGTTTCAGAGCCATTTTTGGTCAGTTCTTCTTTGCCTAAAGCTTCTTTTGTTAACGCCTCTTGTGTTAAACAATATTTAGTTAAACCCGCTAAGGATAACGCACCAGCAGGTTCTGCAATTACGCGTGTTTGTTCAAAAATGTCTTTAATTGAAGTGCATATTTCGTCACTGGTTACCGTGATCACGTCATCACAAAAACGCTGTATTAAATCAAAGGTGTGTTCGCCAATACGTTTTACAGCAACGCCATCGGCAAAAATACCTACTTGGTCTAAATCGACGGGTTTACCTGCTTTTATCGCCGCTTGTAAACAAGCAGAGTCTTGCGCTTCAACGCCTATCACTTTGATATCAGGTCTTAATTGTTTTAAATAAACAGCCATTCCTGCTAATAATCCACCGCCGCCAACAGGCACAAACACCACATCAGCATGCGGTAATTGTTGCAATAACTCTTTGGCGACAGTACCTTGCCCGGCAATAACATCGGCGTCATCAAATGGGTGGATCATGGTTTTTTGTTCATCACGCGCATACTCAATTGAGGCGGCTTGCGCCTCGCTAAAGCTTTTACCGACTAAGCGAACTTCGGCGCCAAAACGACGGACGTTATCTACTTTAATATCAGGTGTCGTAATCGGCATAACGATAGTGGCTTTTATACCTAATTTATTGGCTGCCAGTGCAAGCCCTTGGGCATGATTTCCGGCAGAGGCGGCAATAACACCATGCAAACATTGTTGCTCAGTTAAACTAGCTAACTTGTTGTAAGCACCACGTAATTTAAATGAATGTACTGGTTGTTGGTCTTCCCGTTTTAAGAAAATATTTTGTTTTAATCGCGTTGACAGTTTTGTGCATGGCGTTAATTCAGTTTCAACGGCTACGTCATATACTGGCGCTAATAATATTTTTCTTAAATAATCTAAACCAACATCGTTGTACTGTTTCATTTCTTCACTCAATTTAGTCTTTGTGCTTACATTTAAAGTGGCGCTTTCGTTTAAAGTGCTGCTGACGTTTAAAGTGTTGCTTGAGTTTTCAGACATTATTTTTACTAACCTTTCTATGTAAGCTATTTTTAAAGCCTATTTTTTGCCATCAAGCAAATCACGATCACGTACCGCACCTTTGTCGGCACTGGTGGCTAACATTGCATAGTTTTTAAGGGCATAACTAATAGGTCGAACTCGGTCTTTTGGTTGCCACGCTTGTTTGCCTTTCGCTAACATTTCAGTTTTACGTTGCGCTAATTGTTCATCGCTAAGTTGCAGTTTAATCACGCGATTTGGAATATCTATTTCAATAATATCGCCTTGTTCAACCAGCGCGATAACACCACCAGCCGCAGCTTCAGGCGAAACATGACCAATAGATAAGCCCGAAGTACCGCCTGAAAAACGACCATCGGTGATCAACGCACACGCTTTACCTAAGCCCATTGATTTTAAATACGTGGTTGGGTACAACATTTCTTGCATACCGGGGCCGCCTTTAGGGCCTTCGTAACGAATAACCACCACTTCGCCAGCAACAACTTTGTTGTCTAATATCGCGGCTACCGCATCGTCTTGGCTTTCAAATACGTGTGCAGGGCCTGTAAAGGTAAGGTTGTCTTCACTTACACCTGCGGTTTTTACTATACAGCCGTCAACAGCAATATTGCCTTTTAATACCGCTAAACCACCGTCTTTTGAAAAAGCATTTTCGATACTGCGAATACAGCCATTTTCACGATCAACATCTAGGCTGTCCCATCGACAATCTTGGCTAAATGCTTGGGTAGTACGAATGCCAGCAGGGCCTGCTTGATAGAATTTTTTAACATCTTCGTTATCAGTAACGGCAACATCATATTGTGCTAATAATTCAGCTAATGTTGTACCAAGTACATTAACGGTGTCGGTTTTAAGTAAACCCGCACGAGCCAATTCACCTAAAATAGCGACAACACCACCAGCACGATGTACGTCTTCCATGTGATATTTTTGTGTTGACGGCGCTACTTTACATAAATGTGGTACTTGGCGAGAAAGTTTGTCCATGTCTTCCATGGTAAAATCAACTTCAGCTTCTTGTGCGGTCGCCAATAAATGCAATACCGTGTTGGTTGACCCACCCATCGCTATGTCTAAACACATGGCGTTTTCAAAGGCTGCTTTACTTGCAATATTACGAGGCAAGGCACTGGCGTCGTCTTGTTGGTAATAGCGTTTGGCTAGTTCAACAATTTGTGCTCCAGCTTTTAAAAATAATTGCTTTCTGTCGGCATGGGTTGCCAACATTGAACCATTACCCGGTAACGCCAAACCTAACGCTTCAGCTAAACAGTTCATTGAGTTAGCCGTGAACATACCTGAACATGAACCACACGTTGGGCAAGCAGATCGTTCAATTTGGTCACTTTGTGCATCACTTACTTTAGGATCAGCGCCTTGGATCATCGCATCAACTAAATCAAGCTTGATAATTTGGTCGCTTAATTTGGTTTTCCCCGCTTCCATAGGGCCACCAGAAACAAAAATAACCGGAATATTTAAACGCATCGCCGCCATCATCATACCCGGAGTGATTTTGTCGCAATTTGAAATACAAACCATGGCATCAGCACAATGCGCATTCACCATATATTCTACAGAATCGGCAATTAAATCGCGTGATGGCAAGCTATAAAGCATGCCGCTGTGTCCCATCGCAATACCGTCGTCTACCGCGATAGTATTAAATTCTTTAGCAACACCGCCCGCTTCTTCTATAGCGCCAGCCACTAATTGCCCCATGTCTTTTAAATGCACATGACCGGGTACAAATTGAGTAAATGAGTTAACCACAGCAATAATGGGTTTACCAAAGTCGTTGTCTTTCATACCTGTAGCTCGCCAAAGTGCACGCGCACCAGCCATGTTGCGACCTTGGGTTGACGTTGCTGATTTTAATTTTGCCATGATGTTATTGTTTCCGTTGTATATTTTGTTGTTAAGTAAACTTAATTTAGTGGTGTTAACCAGCCCCATTTATCTTCTGTTTTACCAGTAAATAGGCTAAAAAATTTGTCTTGTAGTGCTTTTGTAATTGGCCCGCGACTACCCGATCCTACTTTTATGCCGTCAACCGACTTTACCGGCACAATTTCGGTTGCGGTGCCGGTCATAAAAAATTCATCTGCTATATAAAGTGCTTCACGTGAAATCGTTTCCTCTCTTACTTCATAACCAATTTCTTTTGCTAATTCAAATACAGCATCACGCGTTAAACCCGATAATATTGATGCTGATGTCGGCGGCGTATAAATAATACCTTGGCGAACTATAAAAAGGTTTTGCCCTGCACCTTCACTTATTTGATTATTAATATCCATAGCAATGCCTTCATCATATCCGTGACGTCTTGCTTCCATTGAAATAAGCTGTGAAGACAAGTAATTTCCGCCCGCTTTAGCTCCCGTTGGCATAGTGTTAGGGGCTAATCTATTCCAACTAGAAACGCCAACAGTTACACCATTTTCAATGGCGTCGTTACCTAAATAAGCATCCCAATGAAAAGCCGCAATCATCAAATCTGCTTTAGCATTAAATGGTGCCCTTAAACCCATACCCACATCCCCTAAAAAGGCTAAAGGGCGCAGGTAAGCAACATCGAGTTGGTTAACATTTACCGTGTTAATACAAGCTTGTATCACTTCCTCTTCAGTAAAAGGAATGTCCATGCGGTATATTTTTGCTGAATTAAATAAACGAGTAATGTGATCTTGCAAACGAAAAACGCAGCTGCCTTGATCTGTTTTGTATACTCGTATCCCTTCAAATACCGAAGAACCATAATGTAAAACATGGCTCATTACATGCACTGTGGCTTCTTGCCAAGGAATGAGTTTGTCATTAAACCAAATAAATTCTGCGCTAACTTTTGCCATTTCGTTTACCTAAATATTCTGTAAAAATAAGGCGATTATTAAGCACTACATTGCGCTTGTGCTTTATTGCTTACTTCAACAGCATTAATATCGATTAGTTTATTTAATTGATATTGTAGGTGTTCAATAGAATTTTTGCTTTGTACCGATAATTCAATAGTTAATTTAGCTTGTTCAGTATCTGGAAACATGGTCATACCGGTGACAATAAATCCACGGTAGCGCGTCACTTGTAATAGTTTTTCCATTACTGTTGGTTGATTTTCGGCGGTGATGCGTAATGTGTGGTTTATCATTATATTCTCCAATACTTCCTAGTGTTTTGTCTTTCTGAGATCCTGACCTTCGTCAAGATGACGGTTACAACTTGATTTACTTTTTTAAATACTTTCTGCTGAACTTGTTTCAGCATCTCGTTACTGCATCATCATACTGAGATCCTGACCTTCGTCAGGATGACGGTTATAACTGGTTTCAGCATCTCGCTTTCCAGTACTTTATTTAGAGACGCTTTCCATCATTTCATGATTAGCCGTATTTGGCGGTACTAACGGCCAAACATTGTCAAAAGCATCTATTTTAACTTGCAACAAATAAGGCCCTTGATGATTTAACATTTCAGCAATAGCGTCACTCACTTGATCTTTTTCAGTAATGATTTTGGCTTTAATATTAAAAGCTTGGGCTAATGCCACAAAGTCTGGGTTATCTGAAAGGTCTGTTTCACTATAGCGTTCATCAAAAAACAACTGTTGCCATTGGCGAACCATACCCAGTTTGGCGTTATCAACTAAAACGATTTTTACAGGCAATTGATAACGTTTAATGGTGCCAAGTTCTTGCACGTTCATCATAAATGAACCGTCACCACAAACTGCAATTACCGTATCTTCTGGGCGCGAAACTTGTGCACCAATAGCGGCAGGTAAACCAAACCCCATGGCGCCTTGACCACCACTGGTTAAAAAATTACTCGGTTTGGTAAAATCCATATGTTGAGCAGCCCACATTTGATGCTGACCCACATCAGTGGTAACAACAGTATTATTGGCCATTTTTTTAGCCGCTAAAGTATTACTGATTTCATTTAATACTGCGGGTGCATAAATCCCCTTGCCTAAATAGGTATAATCGTTGGCAAATTCGACGGCTAATTGCTGGCAATGTTCTCGCCATTCTTCAATCGCTAAAGGTATGGCTAACGCAGGCAAATTTACTTTTAAGTTGCCCATAATTGCAGCATCAACGCCACGACGTTTGCTGATTTCTGCTTGGTCTATATCGAAATGAATCACTTTGGCATGCGGTGCAAATTCGGCTAACTTACCCGTTACTCGGTCATCAAAACGCGCACCAACCGCAATTAATAAATCACATTGTTGTACCACTAAATTAGCAGCTTTGCGCCCGTGCATGCCTAACATACCTAAATAACAACTATCATCGATATTTACTGCACCTAAGCCTTTTAAGGTTGAAACACTTGGTATGCCAGTAACCTTGATAAAATCTCTTAATTCGTCAACCGCATTTGCCATACCAACGCCGCCGCCGACATAAAGCATCGGCTTTTTTGCTTGATTTAGTAAAGCTAAAGCGCTGCCTACATTGGCAGGTTCTTGCGTTGTAGTTGCTTGTTTTTGAGTAACTAAGGCTAAAGCTTGATCAACTTCAGCTAACTGAATATCTTTTGGAATGTCTACTAAAACTGGGCCTTGTCTTCCTTCAAGCGCAATAGCAAACGCTTTGGTTAAAACGTCGCCTAATTCATTAACATCGCGTACTTGAAAGCTATGTTTAGTACAGGCTAGTGATAAACCAATAATATCAACTTCTTGAAAAGCATCACTACCCATTGATGCTGTTGCCACTTGCCCTGTTATGGCAACAACTGGAATAGAATCAGACATTGCATCAGCAAGCCCAGTGATTAAATTAGTTGCCCCAGGGCCAGACGTTGCTAAACAAACACCAACCTTGCCTGAAGCGCGCGCGTAACCAATAGCTGAAAATGCAGCACCTTGTTCATGACGACACAAAAAATGCTTCACTTCGCTGTCGTACAAGGCATCATAAATTGGCATTATTGCGCCACCAGGATAGCCAAAAACATGTTTAACATCATGCTGTTGTAAAACTTCAAATACTAAAGTGGCACCGGTTTTAAACTGTTTGCTAGTCATTTTATTGTTGGCCTTGGCCACTCCATTTATTTTTTTTAAGTATAAAAAAACCCCCGTTCTTTTCAGAGCGAGGGTTTATGTATATTGCTAATTTTCTTTAGCTCAACAAAATCCTCGCGGTGATTTAATAATCACGACGATGAGAATAATGTTAATAATAATTGCGCTAAAGTTTTGCATAAAAATGCTGAATTCCTGAAAAAGTATTCTTTAAAAAGTGTTAATTTGAATAACTGTTTTTATTAGTATCATAAGTTTTAGCCGTCTAGCAAGCTATTTCGATATTATAAATTTATACAATATTCACACTTACGTTATTAAAACACAAAAACTCTTTAATTAACAATAGGTAATAATAATTAGAAATAAAGAAGCAAATTGGTTAAATATGCTTTTTGTACTATCCTTAATATATATGGAATAAAGCTTAAAAGGATTTTTATGTTAGCACGCGTTTATAGTCGAGCCAGAGTTGGCTTAGAATCTCCCCTTGTTACCGTTGAAGTTCACCTTGCTAATGGCTTACCAACTTTTAGTATTGTTGGCTTGCCTGAAGCATCGGTAAAAGAATCAAAAGACAGGGTTCGTAGCGCCATTATTAATTGCGGATACGAATTTCCCGCTAAACGTATCACGATTAATTTAGCGCCTGCTGATTTACCTAAAGAAGGCGGGCGTTTCGATTTGCCTATCGCGGTCGGTATTTTAGCAGCATCGGGGCAACTGCCAGCGACCGATTTAGACCAATATGAATTTGCGGGTGAATTGGCTCTTTCAGGTGAGTTACGGGAAATTATTGGCGAAATTCCGTTAGCTGTGGCAAGTAGCGAAAGTAACCGAACCTTAATTATTCCGCGTGCGAATGCCGAACAAGCCAGTTGGGTTAAACGCGCTAAAATTATAGCAATAGAACATTTAACTCAGTTATTTCCTCATTTTATCAGGCAAACACTATTACCTTTAGTTGAAACACAATCACCTGAACAATCAATTTTACCCGCGAAACTAGACATGGCTGATGTTGTTGGCCAACCGTTAGCAAGACGAGCATTAGAAATAGCTGCGAGTGGTTCGCATAACCTACTTTTTATTGGTCCACCGGGCACCGGAAAAACCATGTTAGCCAGTAGATTACCCGGTATATTACCGCCAATGACAGAGCAAGAAGCGTTAGAAAGTGCAGCAATTCAATCAATTAGCCATCAGCATATTAATCGTTTTTCATGGCTAACTCGACATTTTAGGGCGCCACATCACACTGCGTCTTCTGCTGCTTTAGTAGGTGGTGGCAGCCAGCCACAACCGGGTGAAATATCGTTAGCTCATAATGGCGTTTTATTTTTAGATGAGCTGCCAGAATTTGATCGTAAAGTGCTTGATGTACTACGTGAGCCGATGGAATCAGGCGAAGTGACCATTTCACGGGCAATGCATAAGCAAACTTTTCCTGCCAAATTTCAATTAGTGGCGGCAATGAACCCAAGTCCAACGGGGTTTTATAACGATAATCGTTCTACGCCCGAGCAAGTATTGCGTTATTTAAGTCGTTTGTCTGGCCCATTTTTAGACCGCATAGATATTCAACTTGAAGTAACTCGATTACCCAAAGGCATGTGGGCAAATCAGGTTGAACCAAGTGAAAATAGCGCGGCAATTCAAAAGCGCGTTAGTCGCTGTCGAGATATTCAATTAACTCGGCAAGGTAAAGCCAATGCACATTTATCAAGCAGTGAATTACGTGACTTTTGTAAATTAACCGCTGATGATAATGAATTTATTGAATTAGCCGTAGAAAAATTAGGTTTATCAACACGAGCACATCATAAAATATTAAAAATAGCTCGCACCTTAGCTGATATGGCAGGTTCTAAAAATATAGAACGCGAGCATTTAGTTGAAGCGCTTTCTTATCGTGCTATGGATCGCTTGCTACGCCATTTAACTGATGCAGTTTCAGTTTGATTTTTTTGTTTTTGCTTTTTCTTTTGTGGTTAGTCAGCAAGCAGATAACTAATCGGCAATGGTAGATAAAAACGCTTTGATCAATCCTTGTTCTTGTGTTGATTTCAAGCAGCACACGCCTAATTCAAATGGGGCAATATCTCCTACATTTTGTAAATACTGCACCCGGTCTTTAACTGGGCTGTTCTCTACAACTACTTTTGGCGAAATTCCCACGCCACAACCTAAGGCGACCATACTCACCAAGGCTTCATGGCCTGAAACCGTGGCATAAATATTGGCTTTGCCTTGTTGTTTTTGTCGATACCAATGTTCAAACCTTTTTCGTGCGGGGCCATGTTCAGGCAAAATTATCGGGATGGCTGGCCAATTAAGTACGGGTTCATTCAGCAATTGTTGCACGGTACAAGAAATGGTTGGCGCAATCACCGCCAATGGTATTTCGGCAATGGGTTGAAAGTATAAACTTTTTGGTAAATTATCAGGATTAGCGGCTATCGCAATATCCACCGTTTTTTGCTGAACTTCTTCAAGTGCATCGGCGGCGTCACCTGTAGTCAGCATAATTTCAACTAACGGATGCTGCTGACGAAACTTATCAAGCAAAGAAGGTAAATGGCTATACGCCGCAGTTACTGAGCAATAAATATGCAACTTACCAGTAAGTTGAACTTGTTGTTGATTTAACGATTGTTGTAAAGCTTGCCATTGCAGTAATTGTTGATCGGCATAAGCTAAAAATTGTTTGCCTGAATCAGTTAACGCCACACTCCGATTATCGCGATGCAATAAGCTGCAACCGAGTTGTTCTTCAATGCGTTGCACAGCGCGACTTAATGTTGACGGGCTAACAAAATACGCTTGTGCTGTTTTACCAAAATGCAAACTATGGGCAAGGTGTTGAAACATTTGTAGTGATTTTGTGTCCATAGATACTCCCCGATACTTGAATTAGTCGTAATACTGTTTGAACGAACCGTTATACTGAATTTATTTCAGTATCTCTTTGTTCTATTCGCTCTATTTAATTTCTATTTACACATAACTAAACAGCTTTTTAGATCCTAAACTTCGTCAGGATGACGGAACGATTATCAATATAATGGAACTATAGTCATTCCAAATTAATGTTGCGCAAATCGCAACATAGCAATGCAAATATATCATTTTAAGCAACGTAAGTGTTAGGGTAGTATTCAGTTATTAGCTTTAATTTATATATTTTTTATTTTTATATTCCAACAGACGGACAAAATCTCCATGGCAAATTACTTTAATACTTTAAAATTACGTGAGCAGTTAGCTCAATTAGGCAAATGTCGTTTTATGCAACGCGATGAATTCAGCGATGGTTGCAACTTCATTAAAGATTGGAACATTGTAATTGTCGGTTGTGGTGCTCAAGGTTTAAACCAAGGTTTAAATATGCGCGATTCAGGCTGTAATATTTCATACGCTTTACGCGATGCCGCTATTGCTGAAAAACGTCAGTCATATAAATGGGCAAGTGAAAACGGCTTTACCGTTGGCACTTACCAAGAATTAATTCCTCAAGCCGATTTAGTATTAAATTTAACACCCGACAAGCAACATACTTCAGCGGTAACAGCGGTTATGCCATTAATGAAACAAGGCGCAACGTTATCGTATTCTCATGGTTTTAATATTGTTGAAGAAGGCATGCAAGTTCGCCCTGATATTACCGTAGTAATGGTTGCACCTAAATGCCCAGGTACTGAAGTTCGTGAAGAATACAAACGCGGTTTTGGTGTACCAACGCTTATTGCTGTTCACCCTGAAAACGATCCACAAGGTAATGGTTTTAAAATTGCTAAAGCTTATGCAAGCGCTACCGGTGGCGACAGAGCGGGTGTTTTAGAATCATCATTTATTGCCGAAGTTAAGTCTGACTTAATGGGCGAACAAACCATTTTATGTGGCATGTTGCAAACGGCTGCCGTGTTAGGTCATCAGCAATTATTGGCGCAAGGTATTGACGCTGCTTATGCTCGTAAATTATTGCAATACGGTTTAGAAGTAACTACCGAAGGTTTAAAACACGGTGGTATTACTAACATGATGGACCGTTTATCAAACCCTGCAAAAATTAAAGCGTTTGATATGGCAGAAGAATTAAAAGTAATTTTACGCCCATTATTTGAAAAACACATGGACGATATTATTGAAGGTGAATTTTCTCGCACTATGATGATTGACTGGGCAAATGACGATGCCAACTTATTAAAATGGCGCGCTGAAACAGCTGAAACTAGCTTTGAACTAGCCGCTGATTGCAACACTGAAATTACTGAGCAAGAATATTACGACAAAGGCATTTTTGTTGTTGCCATGATCAAAGCAGGCGTTGAATTAGCGTTTGACGCTATGGTTGCCGCCGGTATTATTGAAGAATCTGCTTATTACGAATCACTTCATGAAACACCGTTGATTGCTAACTGTATTGCCCGTAATAAATTATACGAAATGAACGTAGTAATTTCAGACACCGCCGAATATGGTAATTACTTATTTACCCATGCCGCCGTACCATTATTGAAAGACTTCACTAGCAAGTTAACACTTGAAGAATTAGGTGAAGGCTTAAAAGACAAATCAAATGGCGTTGATAATGTACGTTTAATTGAAGTAAATGACGCTATTCGCAATCATGGTGTTGAAGTTGTTGGTAAAAAACTTCGCGGTTACATGACTGATATGAAACGTATTTCACAAGATAATTTATAGCTTATAACTTATAGTTTGCTGTTATTGAAAAATACGGAAAAACTGTGCGTTGATTATTATATGAGAGATATAAAGCGAATTTCTCAAGATAGTCTATAATCAATGAACTACGGTTTTGGTTCCGCCATTATTTGTTTTAATTAATGGCAAAATCATAGCGAAAGAATGCTCGCAGTTCTTTTAAAAGTATACGCCACATATTAATGTATTAATGTGTGGCGTTTTTTGTTTCTTTTATTAAATTTAATCAAATTGGTATTACTATTCAGAAATACTGTTATTTTTGCAGTTTTTTAGCAACGTAATAAATTCATTTATCTCTCGATCTAATGATGATTCCGGGAGGTATAAATGATAACCAAGTGCATTTTTCAAGAGTTCACTATGATGAAGAAATGCTGCAATAGGGCCAGTAATTTCATTGCCATTATCATCAATATAAGCCGTGAAATTAATAATACTTTGTTCTGCCGATATAAGCTGATGGCGTAAGCAAAAGGCTAATAACGGTCGTTGTTCATGTAATAAGCGACTGGCGAGGCGAGGTGAAATAGAACAGGCCAATTTAGATAGGTTATTTAAACGAATGCCAATATAAGCTAATTGGTATTGTTCAATACCAAAGGTTTCAGATATTTTATTTATATAACTTATTTGCTGCCAATTAAGCTGCCAAAAACCATATCGATGCGCAAAATGTAATTTTTTAGGGGTTAAAATAAAACTGTGTTGTGGTTCGCTCCATTTTAAAATACCAATGAAAATAATCACTATAGCAATTAAAATCATCAATATGAGTGGTAAACGTGCTTGCTGCCAAAAAAAGTTACAGAGTAATAGAGTTAACAATAAAGTTATACCACCGAGCAAACTTAAAAAGTTAGCGTGATGGCGAGCTAAGGGTTTTATTAAAATTGTTGGTGTCATATTGCCTCACAACAATTAAGCGTTAAAGGATCACCAAGTCATTACGATGAATGATCACTTGGCTATTACAATAACCAAGTATTTGGTGAATTTTATCGCTGTTACAACCTTTAATACGGGCTAATTCGTTGCAGCTATACTGGCAAATACCTTTGGCAATAATTTTTTTATTTTCAGCGTTAATTAAATTAATTGAATCACCAGCTACAAACTCACCCGATACATTTACAATACCTGAAGGCAGTAAAGAGGCTCCTTTGTTAATTAATGCATTGATTGCACCATTATCCAAAACCACGGAACCATTGCTACGTAAGGTATGTTTAAGCCAATGTTTTTTTGCTTTTGTATTAGTTTGTTGCGCTACAAAATGAGTGCCGGGATTTTTATGATGTAAAAGTTTCTCAAACACGTCACTGTTTGTGCCGTTAATTATATAGGTAGAAATACCGTTTTCAGTCGCTTTTTCAGCGGCTTGAATTTTTGTTTTCATACCGCCAGTAGCAATATGATTTTTTGTAATTCCCGCCATGGCATAAATTTCTTCAGTAACCTCGGTTATTTTAGGGATCAGTTTAGCATCAGGATTTGAACGAGGATCTTTAGTAAAAACACCGTCGACATCGCTTAAAATAAATAAGCTATCAGCGTCGCTAACTAAAGCAACCATTGCGGCTAAATTATCATTGTCACCAACTTTTAGTTCGTCAATGGCTACTGTATCGTTTTCATTAACAATAGGAATAATTTTGTTATCGAGTAACACTCGCAAAGTGTTTTTTATGTTGTTATAGCGCTGACGATTCTTTAAATCGCCATGGGTAATTAATAATTGTGAGCAAGGCACATCAAAAAAGCGTTGCCAATTGGCCATCATTTGCATTTGACCAACTGAAGCCATGGCTTGTTTTGTTTGGATTGAAAGTTCAGGTGAGCCATGATTAATTAGTTGTCGACCAGCGGCGACACTGCCAGAAGACACTAAAATTATCTCTTTACCTTGTTGATGACACTCGTTAATAAAGCGTGCAATAGCGAGTAAGTATTTACCACTACAACCTTTACCGTCTGGAGATATTAAAGCACTGCCAATTTTGATTATTGCTCTGTTAAAATTCATTAAATTTCCTTGATTTCCACAAAGAGAATAAGAACGTATAATACAATAATAATCAAGCTTAATTAGTTATTACTCAGAGTAAAATAGTACCTGTTATGTTAAATTTTTTACCAACTCCAATTATTATCATATTTTCTTTGTTTTTTTACATTATTAACACCCTGTTTTGGTTAGTGCCAATACTCATTTTTTCATTTTTAAAAGCAATCTTACCGTTGCCCTTTTGGCAAAAAGTAATGAGCTTTTTGCTTGATGCTATGGCGAGTAATTGGGTTGCGGTAAACACCGTTATTCAATCATTATTTATAAAAATCACCTTTAATGTTTCAGGGATTGACAATTTAACCCCAAAAGATTGGTATTTAGTTATTTCGAATCATCAATCGTGGGTTGATATTGTCGTACTGCAACGAATTTTGCATGGTAAAATCCCTTTTTTAAAATTTTTCCTTAAAAAAGAATTAATTTATGTCCCATTTTTAGGCCTTGCTTGGTGGGCATTAGATTTCCCCTTTATGAAGCGTTACAGCCAAGCTTTTTTGAAAAAAAATCCTCATTTAAAAGGTAAAGATATTGAAACAACCAAAAAGGCATGTGCAAAGTTTAAGCATAAACCTGTCAGTGTGATGAGCTTTATTGAAGGAACTCGGTTTACACCAGAAAAACATGACAAACAACAATCACCGTTTCAACATCTATTACGTCCAAAAGCGGGTGGGATTGGTTTTGTTTTTGGCGCTATGGGCGAGCACATAGCGAAAATTGTTGATGTAACTATACATTATCCACAAGGGATCCCAACGTTTATAGATTTTCTTTCAGGTAAAGTGACTTGTGTTAATGTCGATGTTAGAGTTTTGCCTGTTACCGATGAATTAATTGGCGATTACTTTAATGATCGGCAATACAAGCAACAATTTCAAAAGTGGGTTAACCAACTTTGGTTAAACAAAGATAAGCAATTAATCAATACAATAACCAAAGAGGGAAAATAATGGATGATTTGATCAGCAATTGGCTATTAGAGCAAGGTATCTCACATAACTATTTATCATTAATGAGCTCATTCATGGGTAGCAGTATTATTTTTATTTTGTGCGGGTTAAGTTATTATTTTGCCCGTCATCAGGTGTTAGCTGTTGTTCATAAGTTGGTTATTGCCTCTAAGAATTCTTGGGATGATTTGTTGGTAGAACATAAAGTTTTTACCCGTATTGCTTTGCTATTCCCGCTAATTGTGCTGTTATTTTTGGTACCGCACTTACTCACTAAAGGCACACCATACAGTTATTTTTTATTAACAATTGCTAAAGTGGGCATCAGCTTTCAAGTGGCACGCGCCATTAGCGCATTACTTAACACCTCAAATAGTCTTTATGATCAAACTTCAAGCAAACGTTACTTACCGATAAACGCTTCTATACAACTCGTTAAATTAGTGGTTTATATTGTTGCTAGTATTTTAGCGATCTCTTTTGTGTTAGATAAATCACCCGTTTATTTATTAAGTGGTTTAGGCGCACTAACCGCCGTTTTATTATTAATATTTCAAGACACGATAAAAGGTTTGGTGGCAAGTATTCAAATTTCTGCAAATCGTATGGTTGCCCCTGGTGACTGGATTGAAATGCCTAAATATGGTGCCGATGGAGATGTGGTTGAAATAGGGTTAAATACTGTAAAAGTGCAAAACTTTGACCACACAGTTACCACTATTCCTACCTATGCATTAGTAAGCGAGTCGTTTAAAAATTGGCGAGGTATGTCGATTTCTGGCGGCCGACGGATAAAACGTTCGATTATTATTGATGTAAACAGTATTCACTTTTGTGATAAAACTGAATTAGCAGAACTAGAGAAAATTGCATTATTAAAACACTATCTAAACGATAAAAAGCAGCAAATACAAAAAGCGAACAGCGAAAAAGGTATTGATGAAAACGATCAACGAAATGCGCGCAATTTAACCAATATAGGTACTTTTAGAGCTTATATCGATGGATACTTACATCAACACCCGAACGTGCATCAAAAGATGACTTGCATGGTGAGGCAATTACCAGCGACAACAACAGGACTGCCGTTAGAATTGTATTTTTTCACCAATGATGTGGTGTGGGCGAATTACGAAAACATACAAGCCGATATTTTTGATCACTTATTTGCTATTGCTGGACATTTTAACTTACGTGTTTATCAACAACCTAGTGGTTATGATTGGCAAGTAAATAAATAGTATAATGGGTATAAGACCAGTTCAACATTGAAATTTGAACTGGCGTTCGTGTTTTTAAAGTGAATAATTAGTTAGTTTTGCGGTGTTCTGTTAAATCAGCTTTTAATTCGGCTGACATTTTTTGCATTTTTGGAATAAAACCTTTCATCATGTTTTGTGCCATCATCATCGAATCTGTCATTACTGCAGGTAATTTCTTAAGCATACTTTTACCTGATTCAGTTTTATAAAAAGCAATCATATCGCTGATTTCTTTTTCGCTAAAATGTTTGGCATAAATTTCAATTGTTGGTGTTTTCATTTTTTGCCAATTCATTTCTTCTTTCATGGCAGCGAACATTTTATCGTTAAATTTTTTAAAAATGGCTTGCTCTTCAGGCTTTACCTTTAATTGTTGCGCCATGCCTTGCGTCATTTTACCTATTTGACCATACATTGAGTCAATCATAGCTTCAGTGTTCATTAACGTAAGTAATTCTTCAACCTGAGCATTTTTATTAGTGTCAGCTGCAAAAACTGAAAAGCTCGATAATAAACAGATTAATAATATTTTTTTCATGGTATTCCCTTAGTTAGTAAAATATAAGGCGTTATTAAACGCGAATTTTATTCATTTAACTAGTAATTTTAATAAAAAGTAAAGATGGTATAGCTCTAAGACAAAGGTGATTACATTTGCGCGCATCGTTGTCTTTGTGTTAAATTGCTCATTCAAGTTGTATATACAAGATGGGTTTTGATTATGGCAAGCGCTAAAAAAAATGAAAGTTATACTTTAATAGAAGGGCGAGTTCCTTTACTAATAAGCATGCCGCATAACGGTGAGAAAATCCCTGACGATATTATGCAAACCATGCAGCCTTTTGCGCAAAATGTACAAGACACCGATTGGTATATTGATAGACTTTATGATTTTGCTCAAAGCCTAGGCGCTTATATTCTAAAACCTACTTATAGCCGCTACGTAATTGATTTAAACCGTAATAAAACAGACGAAAATTTATATCCAGGAGCAAACAGTACTGAACTGTGTCCTACTTCGGCTTTTGATTTAACACCGCTTTATCTTGAAAAAGACAACTTAAACCAAAATGAGATTAATCGCCGCATCAAACTTTATTGGCAGCCATATCATCAAACGTTAAAAACAACTTTAGCACAAATGCAACAGCAATTTGGTAAAGCAGTATTGCTTGAAGCGCATTCAATTTTGTCGCACGTTCCTCGTTTTTTTGAAGGTCAATTACCTGATTTTAATTTCGGTAACGCTGATGGTACTAGTTGCAGTAACGAGTTAATAAAAACGGTGGATCAAATAGATTTTAGCCCTTATTCAAAAGTAACTAATGGTCGTTTTAAAGGCGGCTTTATTACTCGTGAATATGGCGATCCGAAAAATAATATTCACGCATTACAATTAGAATTATCACAACGTACTTATATGCATGAACCCAGCAATAAATATCATGAGGTAGAAGCGGCTAAAGTAAAAGTTAAACTGGAAGCGTTAGTACAAGGTTTGATTGGTTTTTCACAAAATTAGCACTGTAATAACTACTTTGTATCGCTTTTGATATTGTTAAAGAGAAGATTTTCACCTCAAATAATGCACAACTTAATGGCTTAATAAAAATGAAACTATTTGCTGAAAAAATATTACTTAACACTGGTTGGGCAACTAACCAAACACTAACCATTGAAAATGGTGTGATAACCGATATTTGTTGTGGAAAACTTGCTGATGCCGAAATAGCGCAAGGTGCGGTAATACCCGGTATGATCAACTGCCATTCTCATGCATTTCAACGAGCTTTTGCTGGTTTTAGCGAGCAAGGCAGTGAAGGCCAAGACAGTTTCTGGACATGGCGCTCAGTAATGTACAAATTTTTAGATCAATTAACCGCTAAAAACGCTGAGGTTATTGCCACACAGTTATATATTGAGATGCTAAAAATGGGTTACACCCGTGTTGCCGAGTTTCATTATTTACATCATCAAATTAATGGTGAAAATTACAGTCCTTTAGCTACCATGGCTGAAGCCATATTTAAAGCAGCTGAAACCGCAGGTATTGGTTTAACCTTGTTGCCAGTCTTGTATCGTTTTTCTGGTTTTGGCGAACAAGTTCCAAATGATGGTCAAAAACGCTTTATCAATTCAACTGAACAATTCAACCAGTTAATTAGCGACTGCTTTAATTTAAGTGAACATTATCAAAATACTAATGTTGGCATTGCACCGCATTCATTACGGGCAGTTGATAAAACTTCTCTATTGAGCGCTGTTAAGCATGTAAGAAATTTAAATGCGCAAGCGCCTGTCCATATACATATTAGCGAGCAACAAAAAGAGGTTGATGATTGTGTTGCTCATTTTGGTAAACGTCCGGTTGAATGGTTACTTGAAAATGCCGATCTTGATCAGCACTGGTGTTTAATTCATGCCACTCATATAAACGAGCATGAACGTAAAGGTATTATTAAAAGTGGTGCAATTGCAGGTATTTGTCCTACAACAGAAGCGAACTTAGGTGATGGCGTTTTCCCTACAACCGAATTTTTACAGGAAAAAGGTACTTTTGCTATTGGCTCAGATAGCCACATAAGTGTTAATCCAATTGAAGAATTACGCTGGCTTGAGTATGTACAACGTTTAACTAAACAAAAACGAGCAATTTTAGCTGATAAAAATCAGTCATCGGTTGGTCAAAATTTATGGCAGTGTGCCGCATCAGGTGGTGCACAGAGCACTAACCATAATGCTGGGGATTTAGCGATAGGTAAACAAGCAGATTTACTGGTACTAGCGGAAGATAAAACCCGATTGTTTGCTAATACTGAACAACATTTATTAGATAGTGTGATTTTTGCTAGTCAGCATAATCCGATACAAGATGTTATGGTAAATGGTACTTGGGTGATTAAACAAGGTGGACATAAATATGAACAAGATAGTGCTGAAAAATTTTCTCAATTGTTATCAAGGTTAACATAAGGTTAACAAGGTAGATGAGATGTGATATTCTATGCGCGGGCAGTATAACTGTTTGTTAATAACTGTTTGAATTAACTAAGGAAAGAATGTTGAAAATAACTAATGCTATTTTAATTATTGCTGTTTTAATTAGTTTGTTAGGTTGCCAAGAAGAAGCATCAGTAGCCGAGAAACCTGTAATTTCAAGTGAAAAGGCTACCGTAATAAAATCTAAGTTGCCTTGTATTCCAGCAACTACACCTTTTATTAAAGATAAAACAAAGTTAAAGCAAATGTTGACCAAATCAGGAAGAATAACGGCTGATATGTCAACAGAGCAAGCAAATCTAATTGTTAAAAATTATATCAATAAAAAGCGGGAAGCTTTAAATAATTGTAAAAAATAAGGATCACAAGGTTCATGAATATTAAATCAATAATAAGCATAGTTTTTATACTGTGCTCCATTCAGGTATCTGCAGCAGTAAAAAAAATAAATACTGCGACAAGCGATATTGGTGTTATCAATAAAGAGCAAATCCTTTATTGGCTTGAAAAACGCGGTGAAATTGTTAAAAATGCTACTGAAGAGCAAAAAAAACAAGCGATTAAAAAATATTTAGGTAATAAATCTTTTAAACCACGAAAGTTGCCAGGTAAATTTGGGCAAAAAGTGATGTTAGCTGAACAAAAAGCGATTGATAGTGTAAATCATAAATCAAATCCAAAAAGTTTACGCGCATCAGTACTAAAATCAGCTAAACAAGTAACCTCTCAAGTTAAAGTTCTCGCAATTTTGATTGATTATCAAGATCTGAAGCATGACGATAATGGCTTAACTTCTTCTGATACAGCAATGTATTACAGTGCTTATCCTTCTGAACATTACCAAGGTTTATTGTTTTCAGATACGGGTTATGAGGGGCCTTCAGGGCAAAACCTTCAATCAGCCTATCAATATTACCAACAAGAATCTGGCCAAGGTTTGGCTTTTACTGGCGGTGTTCAAGGTTGGTTTACAGCGGATAATGACGCTGCATATTATGGCGGAAATGATGAAAATGATGATGATAAAAACCCTAGTGCCTTAGTTTTAGAAGCGGTAACTAAAGCGGTTGCTGCGGGCTTAGATTTAAGTGAATACGACCATAGCGATTTTTTTGACCTTGATGGTGACGGTAATATTAATGAGCCAGATGGAATTATTGACCACGTTATGATTTTTCACGCAAGTATGGGTGAAGAAACAGGTGGTGGGCCATTAGGCGCAGATGCTATTTGGTCTCACCGTGGTTTTGTGGTTGACGATAATAATGGTGCCACAGCTGTTCCTGGTTCAGACATTAAATTATTTGGCTATACCATTACACCGATTGATGCCGCTGTTGGTGTTGTTGTACATGAATTTGGTCATGATTTAGGTGTTCGGGATGAATACGATACCGAAAATGGTACGTTCGGTTCTCCAGTTGCAGATTGGTCATTAATGGCTTCTGGCAGCTGGGTAGGCTCTCCATCTGGGACTCAGCCTTCTGGGTTCAGTCCTTATGTTAAAGATATCTATCAAAATAAATATCAAGGCAACTGGATAAATCAACAAGAACTTGAATTAATAGATTTAGAGACTACTTCAGTTGATTTGGTTACTGCAACCAACCATCAAAATGGAATCAATCAAGTAAAAGTTAATTTGCCTAACCAAAAAATTAATTTTGGTGCACCTTATACAGGTGATAATCAATATTACTCGAATGCGGGCGATATGATGAATAATACGATGTCTTTTGATGTTGTATTACCTGCTGGCTCTTCTACCTTAACGATGAAAGCGCGTTGGGATATTGAAGTCGATTATGATTACGTACAAGTTATGGTGAATGACGTTGTGATAGCTGGCAACCATACTAAAGCGACTAACCCACTTGCTGGATATGAAAGTATTGTTAATTTTATTACTGACAAATCAATATCTATTGAAGGCGCAGAAGGTGATTTAGGTTGGGTAGATTTAACCTTTGATTTATCAGCTTACGAAAATCAAACCGTTACCATTAAATTTTCTTATGTAACAGACCAAGCCGTTGGTGGTTATGGGTTTGCTGCTGATAATATTAGAGTTACCAATAATGATAGCGATATTGTGTTTATAGGTGGTGAAACAGAGAATGAGGTAACTTTAAACGGTTTTATGCGCATGGCTTCAACACTTGAAGGCAAGTCTCATAGCTATTACCTTCAACTTCGCAGCTATACAGAAACAGATAGCGCTTTAGCTGGATCTAAATATGAACCAGGTCTATTGGTTTGGTACAGAAACGATGCTTTTACAAACAACCAGGTTAATTCTCATCCGGGTCAAGGTTTTATTGGTGTAGTCGATGCTGATCAAGCCCCTATTAAAAGCGGAGCAGGTTTTGCGGGCACAAGCAGACAAATTCGTGATGCAGCATTAAGTCTTTTTGACCAAGGTGTTTTTGGTGGAGATACTAATCAAACTGCAATCAGTAAATTTGATGACCGTTTAGATTATTCGTCACCATTTCAACCAGCATCAGGCCTTATTTTGCCTAAATTGGGTTTAAATATTGAAGTAAAAGACCAAGCAACTGATAGCACTACAGCAAATGTAGAGTTAACTCGATTAGATGTATCTGCAATTAATGCAATGAATAGTGGATTAACAACAACCTTATCAGTTGAAGATATTATGATGAGTTCAGGCTCAACATTTAATTGGGATATGGGTGACGGTACCAATTTAACAGGCTCGGATGTTAGCCATACTTATGCTCAAGCAGGAAGATATACGGTAACTGTTGATTATCAAACGACTCAAGGTGATAAAACGTTAACCTTAGATTTAGTTGTAGGTGATGCCATTGAAGGTACTATCAGCATTGAGCAAGATGAAACAAATATAACAGTTACTTCGGCTATATCGGGTGGTTTTGGTGATTTTGTTTATCGTTGGAATTTTGGCGATGGTAGCGATGTTGAAGAATCTGCAACGAGTACGGCAAGTCATACTTATGAACAAGCTGGTGAATACACAATTACATTAACGGTTTCAGATGAAACATCACAAACATTCACCGTTACGGAAACTATAACGGTAGTGAAAAATTTAGCGATTACTTTTACCAAAGCAACAAATAATTTGATTGTTATTTTTACTGCTACACCAACAGGTGGAGATGGAAATTACACTTACTCATGGGACTTTGGTGATGGTAGTTCTAGTACCGAAAAGAATCCTACCCACACTTATGGTTCTGCTGGAAGTTATACTGTAGTGCTTTCGGTTACCGATGGTAATGGTATAACTGCGGAACAAACGTCTACATTCACTGTATCTAGTCCGGTAGTAGTGCCTACAAAAACGACAACCAAAACTTCAAGTAGCAGTGGTGGTGGTTCTATGAATTTCACTCTTTTATTGTTAGTGCTATCCTTAGTGACTAGAAGAGTATTAAAACTTTCAAAAGATTAAATTAGTATTTAGCTTTTGATAATGTTTAATTAAAAACAGCGAATAATTGTATGATTATTCGCTGTTTTATCATGAGCTTAAATTATGCAATCAAATATTGATCCAAATATTGGTGTTATCAACGCAACTGTTCAAAAGGCAATCGATAATAATAAGCATTTGCCCGGTGCGCTTTTACCCATTCTTCACGACATTCAACATCATTTTGGCTACATACCTAAAACAGCCTTTCCTTTAATTGCCAAAGCATTACAACAAACTGAAGCTGAAATTTACGGTGTGATCAGTTTTTACGCGCATTTTAGGTTGCAACCCACCGGTAAACATATTGTTGAAATTTGCCGCGGTGAAGCTTGCCAAGCGATGGGTTCAAATCAATTAGAGCAAGCAGCTAAAAAGCAATTAGGTATTGAATTTGAACAAACAACTCAAGACAACTCTATTACCTTAGAGCCCGTTTATTGTGTTGGTAATTGTGCTTGTGCGCCATCGGTAAAAGTGGGCGATAAAGTCTATGGTCGCATGACTGCCGAAAAATTTAGCCACCTCAGCGATCAACTCTCAAGCTATGCCATTAGCTTAGACGAACAACCAGTTAAGGAATAACACAATGACTATTAATGTTTATATTCCACAAGACACTACTGCCATTGCAATGGGCGCAAATGACATCGTTAAAGCGCTAGAATTTCAAACTAAATTATTTCATTTACCCGAAAATAAAGAACTCAATATTATTCGAAATGGTTCACGTGGCTTATTTTATTTAGAACCCTTAATTGAAGTAGATACCGCGCAAGGTCGTATGGCTTACGGCCCCGTAAGCGTTGATGATATTCATAGTTTGCTTAAACAAGATATGCTGCATGGCAACACCAGCCACCCTTTATGTTTAGGCTTAACTGAGAATATTCCCTATTTAGCCAAACAGCAGCGTTTAACCTTTGCTCGCGCAGGTATTATTGACCCACTTAATATTAACGATTATATAAAACATGATGGTTTTGTTGGTTTAAGCAAGGCGCTAACTTTGCCGTCACAACAAATTGTAGATGAAGTAATGCAATCTGGCTTGCGAGGTCGTGGCGGTGCGGCTTTTCCAACCGGAATAAAATGGCAAACGGTGCTAAATACAGAAGCAGCACAAAAATACATAGTATGTAATGCCGATGAAGGTGACTCAGGCACCTTTGCTGACCGTTTATTAATGGAAGCCGACCCGTTTAGTTTAATTGAAGGGATGATAATTGCAGGGCTTGCTGTGGGTGCGAACAAAGGATTTATTTATTTACGTTCTGAATACCCACAAGCCAAAATCATCCTTGAACAAGCTATCGCGCTTGCTTATCAACACGATTATTTAGGTAAAGCTTTTGATTTAGAATTACGCATTGGCGCAGGCGCTTATATTTGTGGTGAAGAAACTTCATTACTAGAAAGCTTAGAAGGTAAACGCGGCTTAGTTCGCGCTAAACCGCCCCTGCCCGCAATTGAAGGATTGTTTGGCAAACCGACTATCGTTAATAACGTTATTACCTTAGCAACAATACCAACTATTTTAGCCAAAAGCGCAGACTATTATCAAAATTACGGTATGGGGCGCTCACGCGGCACGTTGCCTTTTCAATTAGCGGGAAACATTAAACAAGGCGGCTTAGTTGAATTAGCCTTTGGCACTAGCCTAGCCGAGTTAGTGAATGATTTTGGTGGTGGCAGCTATACCGAAAAACCAATAAAAGCCATTCAAGTGGGCGGCCCGTTAGGCGCGTATTTACCCGAAGCGCAATGGCAAACTGAACTCGATTATGAAGCGTTTGCCAATATTGATGCCGTACTCGGGCATGGTGGCGTAGTGGTGTTTGATAGCAGTGTTGATATGGCGCAACAAGCACGGTTCGCAATGGAGTTTTGCTCCATAGAATCTTGCGGAAAATGTACGCCTTGTCGTATTGGCTCGGTGCGTGGAGTTGAAACCATTGATAAAATTATTGCTAATGACAATGCCAATACCGAACAAAGCTTCGAGCAAAACCTAGAGTTACTTAATGATTTATGCGACACCATGGCAGACGGTTCATTGTGCGCTATGGGCGGCATGACGCCATTTCCGGTGCGTAGTGTGATCAAGCATTTTTCTGAAGATTTACAACCAACAAAAACGCTCGCACAAGGAGATAAATAATGATTAATTATTTCGATCCTAAAAGCACTAGCAATGAAAATACCAAAGATTTAGGCACGCCAGCGGTTGATTCTACAACCCAAGTAACCCTTTTTATTGACGGACAAACCATTACCGTACCTGAAGGTACATCAGTAATGCGCGCGGCTGCGTTAAACAACATTAATATTCCAAAATTATGCGCCAGCGACAACCTTGAAGCTTTTGGTTCATGTCGCTTATGTGCGGTAGAAATTGCTGGTCGTAAAGGTATGCCAGCTTCGTGTACCACACCCGTTAGCGAAGGCATGGAAGTGTGCACGCAAAATGAAAAAATTGCCCGCCTGCGCCGAAATATTATGGAATTATACATTTCTGATCACCCGCTTGATTGCTTAACATGCCCAAGCAATGGCGATTGTGAATTACAAGACATGGCGGGCGCAGTAGGCTTGCGTGAAGTGCGTTATGGTTTTGATGGTAAGAACCACTTTCAAGCAGACAGTTGTGACGAAAAAGATACCTCTAACCCTTATTTTAGTTTTGATTCTAGCAAATGTATTGTTTGCTCACGTTGCGTTCGCGCCTGTGAACAAGTACAAGGCACGTTTGCACTTACCGTAGAAGGCCGAGGTTTTGATTCAAAAATATCAACGGGTCACGACAACAACTTTTTAAGTTCAGACTGTGTTTCATGTGGTGCTTGTGTAAAAGCTTGCCCTACCGCAACGTTAATGGAAAACAGCGTTATTGAGCAAGGGCAGCCTGAACACAGTGTTATTACCACCTGTGCCTATTGTGGTGTCGGCTGTTCGTTTGAAGCGCAAATGAAAGGCGATAAAGTTATTCGTATGATGCCCTATAAAAATGGATCGGCTAATCATGGCCATGCTTGTGTTAAAGGCCGTTTTGCTTTTGGCTATGCTACCCACCAAGACAGAATAACCACGCCAATGGTGCGCAATAGTATTGATCAACCATGGCAAGAAGTGAGTTGGGAAGAAGCGATAAACTTTGCCGCCAGCCGACTAAAAGCAGTTCAAGCTAAACATGGTCGCAAGAGTATTGGCGGCATTACTTCATCTCGCTGCACTAACGAAGAAACCTATTTAGTACAAAAATTAGTGCGCGCGGCCTTTGGTAACAATAATACCGATACCTGCGCTCGAGTTTGTCATGCGCCTACGGGCTTTGGTTTAAAATCCACTTTAGGTGAATCGGCTGGTACACAAACATTTGATTCCGTATTAAAAACCGATGTAGTGCTAGTTATTGGCGCGAATCCAACCGATGCGCATCCTGTTTTTGGTTCATTATTGAAAAAACGTTTACGCCAAGGGGCAAAATTAATTATTGCCGACCCTCGTCGTATTGATTTAGCCAACAGCCCACATGTGCATTGTGATTATCATTTACCGTTATTGCCGGGCACCAATGTCGCGTTTATTAACGCCATGGCACACGTGATTGTGAATGAAAATTTACAAGATAACGCTTTTATTGCCAAACGCTGCCAAAGTGCGGCATATCAAACATGGGTAGCGTTTATTAAAGACGATAAAAATTCTCCTGAAAACACTGCTAACATTACCGGCATTAACGCGAACGAACTTCGCCAAGCAGCACGTTTATATGCAACCGCAGGTAATGGCGCGATTTATTATGGCTTAGGCGTTACTGAGCATTCGCAAGGTTCAACCATGGTAATGGGCATTGCCAATTTAGCCTTATTAACTGGAAATATAGGCCGCGAAGGTGTTGGTGTAAATCCATTGCGTGGACAAAACAACGTACAGGGCTCATGCGATATGGGCTCATTTCCGCATGAATTGCCGGGTTATCAGCCGGTAGGTAATGACGAAATTCGTGGTCGCTTTGAACAAAAATGGCAAGTTGAATTAGATCCAAAGCCGGGTTTTCGTATTCCTAATATGTTTGACGAAGCTATCGAAGGCAACTTTAAAGGCTTGTATTGCCAAGGCGAAGATATTGCGCAATCGGATCCTAATACCCAACACGTAGAAGCAGCGTTAAAATCGCTTGAATGCTTAATCGTGCAAGATTTATTTTTAAATGAAACCGCGAAATTTGCCCACGTATTTTTACCTGGATCATCGTTTTTAGAAAAAGATGGTACGTTTATCAACGCCGAACGCCGAATAAATAGAGTACGTAAAGTAATGGCACCGTTGGCCGAAAAAGCCGATTGGCAAACCACCATGGCACTTTCTAATGCCTTGGGTTATCCCATGATTTACAATCATCCTAGTGAAATTATGGATGAAATTGCACAGCTTACGCCAACCTTTACGGGTGTAGATTATCAAAAGCTTGAACAACTTGGCAGTATTCAATGGCCGTGTAACGACAGTGCGCCACAAGGCACGCCTATTATGCACGTTGATAGTTTTCCAACGCTGGCAAACAAGGAAGGTGAAGATCAAGGCAAAGCCATTTTTGTGGTAACTGAATATGTTGCGACTACCGAAAAAGTAACCCGTAAATTCCCCTTAATATTAACCACCGGCAGAATACTCTCGCAGTATAATGTTGGCGCGCAAACTCGCCGAACAGACAACCAAATATGGCACGAACAAGATATATTAGAAATTCACCCACACGATGCCGAACAGCGTGGTATTGTAGACGGCGATTGGCTAGGTATTAGCAGTCGATCGGGTGATACAGTATTAAAAGCAAAAATTAGCGAACGAATGCAACCGAGTGTGGTTTATACCACTTTTCATCATCCTGAAAGCGGCGCCAATGTTGTTACTACCGAAAACAGCGATTGGGCAACTAATTGCCCTGAATACAAAGTAACTGCCGTGCAAGTTACTAAAGTGTCGTCACCTTCAAATTGGCAACAACGTAATAAAGCCTTTAGTAAACAACAGCAAGATTTTTTGCCTAAACATAAACGCAAAAGTTAATTGATACATAAAATAACGTGGTTCTACATCATGTTCAGGGGTATTGAAATATAATCATTTTTATCAGTCATACTGAGACTAAAACCGTCATACTGAACTTGTTTCAGTATCTTAAGCGAATAGATCCTGAAATAAATTCAGAATGACGAATTTCACATAAACAGCTGAGTTATCTTCATAAGTAAGTTAAATAATTAAAGTTAAATGAAAAAAATAGAAGAACAACAAGAACAAAAGTCTGAACAAGCGTTAACGCGGATAAAACGGCAAATTAGAACCAAACAAATGCTGACTAAATCTGCCGTTGATTATGTTATCAACGAGCAAGCTATCGCGTTGGTTTATAATGGTATTTCTCATGCCGTAATGATGGCAACATCAACCGATTTGTTCGATTTTGCTCTTGGCTTTAGCTTGGCAGAAAAAATTATTGAACACGCTAGTGATATTAGTGATCATGAAATTATTACTTGCGCGCAAGGCACAGAAATACAACTTACCATTAGTTCTCGCTTATTCTCACGTTTAAAAGAAAAACGCCGTACGCTAGCAGGCAATAGCGGCTGTGGTTTATGCGGGGTTGAATCGTTACAACAAACGGTAAAACAACATCAACCATTACCCTCGGCACCACTCGTCAACTTTGCCGTGATCCAAAAAGCATTAATGTTTTTTAAAACCCAACAGATACTTAACAATCAAGCCGGTGCCGTACATGGTGCCGCTTTTTGTTCGCTAACAACAGGTGAAGTTTTGTCTTTACGCGAAGATGTTGGTCGTCATAATGCGTTAGACAAGTTAATAGGCGCTTTAGCACAAAGTAATATTAAACGTGAATCTGGCTTTGTTTTAGCATCAAGCCGCGCCAGTTATGAAATGGTTGATAAAACTATCGCCGCTGGTATTACCCATTTAGTCACCATGTCGGCGGCTACCAGTAAAGCTATTGAACTAGCGCAACAATACAAACTAACGTTAATAGGCTTTGCCCATACCGACAGACACGTTATTTATACAAACACTTAGTTTTCTACAAAATAGCAGTTACTTTTTAACCTGCTACACTAAGTTATTAATTGATGTTTGATTTTTCTACATGGGTATTAATTTTTAATGCGATTTAATTCCAAGCTTTTTTCTATTAGCTCTTTAATCATTGCCTTTATGGTTATTATTTCTATTTTTACCACGCTGGCCTTACAGCATATAGAAAATAATTCCAAAAGAAATGTTCACGAATCATTGCAAACTGTACTAATCACAACGCAAGAAGCTCTGCATTTATGGCTGAAAGAGCAACTAGAAAAAATGTCTTATGATTTAAGTGAGCCGAAAATACGTGATTTAACTCAACAAGTTACCCTTGGTACAGCAACTAAAAGTGATAGCGATGTAAGCAAAAATTTGGCCTTAGATAAACTCACTAACTTGTTAACACAGCGCATAAAAGTTAGTCACTACAAAGCGTTTACTATTATTTCACCGCAACGCAAAATAATTGCCGATAGTAATCATTATAAAATTGGTGAATTAAGTGTTATTCAAACCTATAGAAAAGACTATTTAGATCGTGTTTTTTCAGGCGAAACACTGTTCATACCAACCATTGTCACTAATAAGCCAGTATTAGGTGTAGCAGGTAAACAAATCACCAATTTAACTTCTGTTTACGTTGCTACTCCAATTAAAAACTCACAAAACGGCACTATTGCCGTAATTGCTTTTGCCCTGAACCCTTTAGAAAATTTTTCTCGAATAATGGCTTTAGGGCGAATGGGAAAAACGGGCGAAACGTACGCTTTTGATAAATCAGCTAGGCTTATTACGCAAAGTCGATTTACTGACCAACTTATTAAAGAGGGTGAAATAGGCCGTGATGACGATGCGGTAATGAGTATTAAAATTACTGATCCTGGTATTAATTTAAATAAACATCCGGACACAGGAATTAGTAAAGAAAAACGTCCCCTTACTTTTATGGCAAAAAATGCTATTGCAAAAAGCTCTTTGGTTTATATTGATTCATACCGTGATTATCGCGGCGTAAATGTGTTTGGAGTTTGGCTGTGGGATAAGGTATTAGATATTGGCATTGCTACCGAAATTGAGGAATCAGAGGCGATATTACCTCATGTTGAAACCCGTAAAGCGATTTATGTGGTGCTATTTTTTGTAGTAATACTTTCACTGGGATTGATTGCTTTATTGATTAGATTTACCGAGAAAGAAAAAAGAATAATTATCAAACTAAATAAGCGTTTAGAAGACGAGGTTAGCGAAAGAACGTTAGAGTTAGAACAATCAAACCTTGCCTTAAAACAACTAAGTGAAATAGATCCACTCACGCAAATTGCTAATCGTCGAGCTTATAACAAAGAAATTTCCTTTAAAATAGCTGAGGCTAATCGCACAGCACAACCATTATCTTTGTTGGTTATTGATATCGATTTTTTCAAAGCATTTAATGATCATTATGGGCATGATCTTGGCGATAAAGTGCTTTTTACTGTGGCTCAAACCATTGTTGAATCATTACCACGAAATACTGATATGGTTGCCCGCTATGGTGGTGAAGAATTTGTTGTTTTATTGGCAAGTACCAATAGCGAAGGCGCAACCAAAGTTGCTGAACGAATCCGATTAAGTATTGAGTTAAAATCACTTGAGCATGAATTATCAACTATTACTGATACATTAACGGTAAGTATTGGTTGCACAACGTTTTTAGGGAATAACGAAACATTGTCAACCCATGCTTTTTTCAAACAAGCCGACCAAGCTTTGTATTTAGCCAAAGAACAAGGTCGAAACCGTTGTGTTTCTTTTCAAAGTGAGGTTAAAGACAGCTAAGATACACTACTTATGAAAGGATCGATGAAGGCACCACCAATAAAACGATTGAACTAGCGCAACAATATCAGCTAAATTTAATAGGTTTTGTCCATACCGACAGGCACGTTATTTATACAAATTAATTTTATTGGTGATCCTTATTTTTCGATTATTTTATTACCAATATCTCGCAATGATTTCTGTACGTTTTCAGGTAAATTACGTGCGCCCAATTGCTCAGGATCATCCAAACCACTCGGCCACAAATAGCCAATTAAAGCGATAACATCAGAGTGAGAATGAGCGAAGTTATAATAACTATTTGCAACCATTTCCATATCTTGTGGTTGGATATTGGCATCGGCATAATATGGCAACCATTGTGTACTTGCAGCGATGATTATTTTTTGATCGCTACGAGTTTTTGCCGCGACCATAACGGCAAGATCAGAAAGCCATGCTGAGTCATTTTCAGGGTCAGCTGTATCGTATCGATCAAAACCCAACCAATCTAATTCATCAGTTACCATTGCTTGATCAACAACAGGGAAAGCTTCGATCATCATGGTGGGAATAGTAGGTAAAGCTGTTTTTATAAGATGTAAAGCTTCTGAAAACTCGCTATAAGAAAGGCCATTCCAAACAGGTTCATCAACAACATAAATAGCGGCAATGTAATTAGAGGTAAGCACGGCTTTGTTTAATTCAACAAAATTTGCCCAGCGCATTTCAGCGTCAGATCGAAGTGTTACTTTAATGCCACTGCCTGTTGTTGAGTCAACATTATGTTCAAACAATATTGATTCAATATGTAGAATTGCTGCTATATTCGCTTGCTTAAAATTGACTAGTCGTTCATCAATGTGTTCATTGGGATCAAATACACACATTTGAGCAATATTTGTAAAACCGGTAACTTCATCAAGGTAATTGGTTTTAAGTTCAGTATCAGTAGGATCATCAAAGTTACAATCAATCGCAGCAAAACCGAAATATTTTAGCGTGCTTTGAGGCATTGGTTCAGGTAACGTAACATTAGGAGAGTCACCGCCACCACACCCCATTAATGTATTAATAAGTATAAATATTATTAATGTTTTACGAATCAAACCGCACACCAAGTTTTAGTGACAAGGGTTTTGCCATTTTGTAAAACACGCCCGACAAATTCTGCGTTTGTAGGAATTTCTCCCACGCCTTTTGGCGTACCTGTCATCACTATATCGCCATCTTCTAAAGTCACAAATTTTTGTAATTCTTCTAAAATCAAATCAGGCTTATACATCATTAATGAAATATCACCTGCTTGCTTTACAGTTCCGTCAATTTGCAACTCTAAACTCAAATTGTCATCAATAGTTTCAATGCTAACAAAATCACTAAATAACGCAGAGCCATTAAATGCTTTTGCGCGTTCCCACGGTAATCCTTTAGCTTTTAATGTATTTTGTAAGCCGCGCTTAGTTAAATCTAAACCAAAACCTACCGCGCTAAATTTTCCTTGTTGATAAACAAAACATAACTCACCTTCATAATGCACCGACTCTTGTAAGTGGTGGCTGTTTAGTGTGGTTGAAATCGCTGAATTAGGCTTAAAAAACACAATCATTTCATCGGGTATTTCATTGCCTAATTCTTGAATGTGATCAACATAATTACGGCCAATACAGATGATTTTCGATGGCGTGATTTGTTGGCCGTTTACTTTAATTGTGTTCATAATTTTCATTTTTTATTTTATGTTAGTAATTGAAATATAATTGTTTTCATCGTCATACTGAGACTAAATCCGTCATACTGAACTCGTTTCAGTATCTCAAGCTATTAGATCCTGAAATAAATTCAGGATGACGTGACTCATATAATTACATAGATAATAAGATGAATGGATGGTTTTATAAATTAAAAAAATCCAAAGCATTATTACCTAATATATTGGTTTTACTCTGCTCGTTTAATTGAGGATGCTCGCGCACTAATTTACCAATGCTTTGCTCGCCTAATGGGAACGGATAATCAGAGCCTAATAATACTCGTTCATCACCCATTACTGAGGTCAGTAACTGTAATGATTCGTTAGAAAACACCGCAGAATCTACATAAAAACGATCAGCATACGATGAGGGTAAATTTGGACAGTCTTGCCGAACAATATCCCGATATCGCCACGCATTATCAACGCGCCCTATTTGAAAAGCGAAATTGCCCCCGCCATGAGCAAAACAAATTTTCAACTCTTTTGAAATACGCTCAAATGCGCCTGATAAAATCAATGACATAATTGATAGCTGTGTTTCAGCAGGCATTGCCACTAACCATTGCAGCATATATTTAGGCATACGATCGCCACCTAACATATCCCATGGATGTACCAACACCGGAATGTTTTCACTGGCACAATGCTGTAAAAAAGTCACTAAACCTTCGTCATCAAGGTTTTTATCGCCAACATGATTACCTATTTGTACACCAACATGACCATTTTTTACTGCGCGAGAAACTTCACGACACGAGGCATCAATATCTTGCAGTGGCACTTGTGCCAAAGCTTTTAAACGATTGGAATTATGGCTACATAATTCTAGCGCTAAGTCGTTAAATATTTGCGCGCATTCATTCGCTTGTTTGGCAGGCCGCGCATAAGCAAACAATACCGGCGTTGCCGACATAATTTGAATGTCGATATTGTCTCTGTCCATTTCATCAAGACGAGTTTGGGCATCCCAGCATGCTTGATACACAGGCCTAAATTCTTTATCGCCTAACATTACCATCGCCTTACCAACCTCGGTATGTTTCATCCACGGCCAATCAGGCGTGCCAAACTTTTCAGCTAAATCAGGCCAGCTTTTAGGTAAAAAATGGGTGTGCATATCAACAACGGTCATGGTTTTCTCCAGTATTATTGTGCTTTTTGTGGGAGGTTTTTAGGATAACGTAACCGATAAAAAGCAATATTTGCAATAAAAATCAATAAAATAAATGGCATAGTTGAATACACTAAATTATGCCAACCGCTTTGAAATAGTATCCAGCCCGCCAATAACGAGGCTAAGGCTTGCACGGTAAAAATTATAAAATCGTTTACGGCTTGAACTTTATGGCGTTCGGCCGAGTGATAGCATTCGGCTAACAAAACCGTGCCCGTTAAAAATAAGAAATTCCAACCAACGCCCAACAATACTAATGTCCACCAATAATGCATCACGTGTTGGCCATTTAACGCAATAATCACCACACCAACAAATAAAACAATACCGATTAGCAATACATTTTTCAATCCGATGCGTTTAACTAACAGGCCTGAAATAAGTGACGGCAAATACATCGCGGCAATATGACTTTGAATCACCCATTTAGTATCGTTCAAGCTGTGACCTTGCATATTGTGCATACTTAATGGTGTTGCGGTCATTAACAAACTCATGACCCCAAAACCAATCGCAGCGGCTAAAATGGCAATAATAAAAAAAGGTTGTTTAATAATAACTAATAATGGGCGTTCTTCTCCTTGAAAGTGATTTTCTTGAATAACGGGTTCAGTAAAGCCTTGAAAAATAATAATGGAGATAAACACCATAATTGCCAAGCCTAAAAATGATCCTGCATAACCGTATGGCGAGGCTAAGTAGTCTTTACCTATTACCGCGATTTCAGGCCCGATAAAAGCAGCAAAAATACCCGCAAACATTAATACCGAAACCACCTTTGCGGTGTCGTCTTTATTAATCACGCTATCCATGGCGGCAAAACGAAATTGCATAATAAAAGCAATACTAGAACCAATGCAGATACACGCTACTAAAAACAAAGAAAAACTTGCATGAATTGCAGCAAACATAGCCAGTAAAGAGCCTAAACAAGACAAACTTAAACCAATATTAAAGGTTTTTTTGCGTCCCCACTTTTTCGCCAACATTGCCGCTGGAATGGTTGAACAAGCAAGACCAATTATCATCAACGTTAAAGGAAGCGTAGCTAAACTAGGATCAGGTGCTAAATGCGTTGATAAAATGCCGCCAATAAAAACAATCACTGGTGATGCCGACATGGCTAACGGTTGTACTAAAAATAATAACCAAATATTACGTGGTAATTTCAGCACTTTGGCAAGCACAACAGCGGTTAAAGCCATTAAAACAAGCGTAATAATTAACGTAGAGAACATTGCCATACCTTCAATAAAAACTTACCCCTGAGTGTACCTGAAAAAGCACCAATCCCTAACTTCAATTTTATTCGTTTCATTTTTCTGACAAAAAACTGTCTTCTTATCATCATATTATTTCAACAAAACTGACATTTAACTTGATTAGGCTAGCGGCAATTAATTTTAGAAAACAATAAAAAGGATCGAACATGAAAATGATTAAATGTTGTTTGCCAATGGCGATATCATTGGCTGTAATATCTAATAGCCATGCAGGCGTGTTGCCAGACAAACAAAAAAATGATGCGCTGTTTAGCAATGCCGAAGCACAATTAACGTTGAAGCAAAAACTACAACAAAAATATAAAGCGAAAAACGTTATTTTATTTGTTGGTGACGGCATGGGCATTTCCACCTTAACCGCTGCCCGTATCTTAAAAGGTCAACAAGCAGGAAATACGGGAGAAGAAGGCTATTTAAGCTTTGAAACCTTCCCGTATAGCGCACAAGTAAAAACCTACAACGTTGATGCACAAACTCCCGATTCAGCAGGCACCATGACCGCCATGATGACAGGCGTAAAAAGTGATGCTGGCGTTATTTCTATAAGTGAAGTAGTAGAGCGAGGCAATTGTGCCTCCGCTAAAAATCATGAATTAGTTACCGCGTTAGAATTAGCGGAAATTAAAGGGCTATCTACTGGGATTGTTACTACCGCACGTATCACGCATGCAACCCCTGCAGCAACTTATGCCCATTCTGCTGAACGTAATTGGGAAGATGTTTCAGACATGAGCGATGAAGCCGTTAGCAATGGCTGTGAAGATATTGCCTCACAATTAGTTAACTTTGAAAATAACATTGAAAATCGATATTTAGGCGTTGATGTTAATGGTATTGAAGTGGCTATGGGCGGCGGACGTCGTCATTTTCTTCCTAAAGATGCCGCATTTAACAGTATTGATGCAAAAAGTGCTATTGAAGGTGATCGCACCGATAATCGCGATTTAACCGCTGAATGGCAAACAAAATATCCCACAGGTAAATATGTGATAGACCAAGCTAGTTTTGACAGTATTGACGTTGCCACTACCGACAAAGTGCTAGGTTTATTCAACGAATCGCACATGCAATATGAAGCTGACCGTAGCAATGATATTGCAGGCGAACCCTCTTTAACGCAAATGACCAGCAAAGCGATTGATATATTAGCTAAAAACCAGCAAGGCTATTTTTTAATGGTGGAATCAGGTCGAATTGACCATGGCCATCATGCAGGTAGTGCTTATAACGCCTTAACCGAAGCGGTTGAATTTTCAAATGCGGTACAAGCAGCTGTTGATAAGGTTAATACTGACGATACGCTAATTTTAGTTACAGCTGATCACAGCCATGTATTCACAATTGCAGGCTATCCTAAACGCGGTAACCCTATTCTAGGTAAAGTTGTTTCTGTTGGCGCAACCGAAACCGCTAAAGCGGATGATGGCATGCCCTATACCACGCTTGGATATAATAATGGTCGTGGTTATCGAGACTTAGGTAATGAAACTAATGCAGATGTTACCTACGACACAGCAGCAATTGCAGGTCGTCAAAATATCACCAATATTGATACTACCACTTCAGGTTATCACCAAGAAACCACCGTTCCACGCAGTTCAGAAACCCACGCAGGCGAAGACGTTTCATTACACGCTTCAGGCCCTGGCGCGCAATTAGCGCAAGGTGTTGTCGAACAAAATATGGTTTTTCACTTAATTAATCAATCACTTGATCTTATTAAAGAATAAGTTGGAGAATAAAAATGACTAAGAAACAAATTTTACCTTTAACGATCAGCATAGCAATGGCTTCTTTATTAACGGCTTGTGGTGCAAATGATGGCAAAGACGGCGTTGCTGGAACAAATGGCGCGAATGGAAATAACGGTATTTCAAGTTTAATAGCGCAAACAACGCTAGCAATAGGCAATAACAATTGTCGTAATGGCGGTGTACAAATTGATTCGGGTTTAGATAACAACACCAATAATCAACTTGATAGCGATGAAATAAGCGCAACCAAATATGTTTGTAACCAAGCCAAAACAGCACTAATGTCTAACGATGTGAGCGAAAATAGTAAAAGTGCTTGGTATAGCGATGCCGAAAATACAATGGCAACAAACAAACTTCAACTGAGTAAAGTCATTAACCAAGCAGGCAAAGCGAAAAACGTGATTTTATTTGTTGGTGACGGCATGGGAATTTCAACCGTTACTGCAGCCCGTATTTTGGCTGGTCAACGCCAAGGGTTACAAGGTGAAGAATATCAATTAAGTTTTGATAAATTACCGTTTTCTGGTTTTTCAAAAACCTACAATGTTGATGCGCAAACGCCAGACTCTGCAGGCACAATGACCGCGATGATGACAGGTGTAAAAACCGACATGGGCGTTATCAGCGTTGGCGCTGATGTAACGCGCGGCAACTGTGCTTCAATGCAAGGTAATGAATTAGTAACGGCTTTAGAACTTGCCGAAATTGCGGGTAAATCAACAGGCGTGGTTACCACTGCACGTATTACGCATGCAACGCCAGCCGCCACTTATGCACATACACCAGAGCGGAACTGGGAAGATATTTCAGATATGCCCGCCAGTGAAGTAACGGCTGGTTGTGAAGATATTGCTTCGCAACTGGTAAATTTTGAAACTAATTTAGAAGCACGTTTTAGTGGCTTGAATGTTGACGGATTAGAGGTTGCTATGGGTGGCGGTCGTCGTCATTTTCTTCCTAAAGATGCTGCATTTAATAGCATTGATGCAAAAAGTGCCGTTGAAGGTGACCGCACTGATAATCGTGATTTAACCGCCGAGTGGAAAGCAAAATATCCTACCGGTGATTATGTTATTGACCAAGCCAGTTTCGATGCCATTAACCCTGAAACAACCACGCATTTATTAGGCTTATTTAATGAATCACACATGCAATATGAAGCAGATCGCGCCAATGATATTGCTGGCGAACCTTCGTTAACCGCGATGACAGAAAAAGCGATTGCGGTGCTTGATAACAACGATAAAGGATTTTTCTTAACTGTTGAATCAGGCCGAATTGATCATGCTCACCATGCCGGCAATGCCTACAATGCGCTAAACGATACCATTGAATTCGCTAACGCAATTGAGATGGCGGTTAGAAACACCAATCCTGAAGAAACTTTAATTATAGTAACGGCCGATCACAGCCATGTATTTACCATTGCTGGTTATCCAAAACGTGGTAATCCTATATTAGGTAAAGTGGTTGCAGTAGGTAAAATTGAGCCAAGCTTAGCTGCAGACGATATGCCCTACACAACTTTAGGTTACACCAACGGTCGCGGTTTTAAAGACTTAGGCGCGGTAACCGATGCCGACGCAGGCTATGCAGAAGCCATTGTTACTGGACGCGTAGATTTAACCAATGTTGATACCACCAGTACAGGCTTTCACCAAGAAGCTTTAGTACCACGTAGTTCAGAAACGCATGCTGGTGAAGATGTTGGCATATATGCCTCAGGACCAAGTTCACAATTGGTACGTGGCACCAACGAACAAAGCTATATTTTCCATGTAATGGCTCACGCAGCAAATTTAGTTGAAAACGCCGATGCGGTTTTGAAATAAATTTTTCACTAATAAATACAAACACACTTATAGCAAACCACCTGAAACTAAACATTTCTTGTGGTTTGCTAAATTCTAAGTAGAAAAATATAGAGAATAAATAATGATGAATAAAAACGTACTTATATTCTTGTTTATAGCAGTAACCTACAGCCAACATAGCCAAGCACAATGTCCAGCCAACAAAACTGAACTAAGCGCACAATATCAAGTGTCTAGCGATAATCTTCAAGGTAAACAAAACGCACAACAAATCACCTTATATCGTCATAAAAATGATGTCGCTTATCAATATAACAACCAAGGAATTAGTGAATATTGGCATCAACAAGCCAATGGTTTAATTGATTTAACCCGCTATTTTGATCACGATAAACAAGGTATTGAATACCAAGCTAGTGAAATAAAAAGCAAACAATCTTGGCAGCAAATTAATGAATTAATATCACCAAAATTACGGTCTAAAATGACAATAATAAGCACTCGAGAAAATGCTTGTCAGCAAGAGCAACAATTACAACTCATTCAAGGTAAGCAAAAAATACAATTAACCTGGCTACCTCAATTAAAGCTAGTAAAACGCTTAATCATCACGTCACCAAGTCAAGTTAAGCAATGGCAGTTACAACAATTAACCACTTCGCCTAAAAAAGTAGCCGATCAGTTTGCACAATGGCAGCAATATAAAACCACCGACTATGCAGACGTGGGCGATAATGAAGACGATCCGTTTTTAGCGAAAATGATCAATTTAGGTTTTGTTGAACATGCGGCTAGTGGCTTTTATCAAGCCAATGGTCAAGCAATAGCGGGTGAGCATCATTGACAGCAAGTGGGAAGTGTCTGTTTTTTTTACACTATGATAAAACACAATTTTTGAAAAACCAAACATACATATAAATATCAACATTTTACGGTTATTGGCGTGTTGTATGCATGTGTTTTTTTATACAAGATATTTTAATATAGAGGAAAATAACGATGAGTTTAAAAAATATGTTAGTAGCATTACTTTTATTTAGCGGGCTATCGTCTGTCGCCCAAGCCGGGCTGATTATATCGCCATTGGCAGCTGATTTATCAACATCTAGTTATACACAAAGTTCATTTTATATAAGTTCTACCGCGGAAAGTGTTTTCAACGGTGGTGTGTGGAATGCAGGTACTACTGGTTACCATTGGATTCAAGCCGACATGGGGTTAATAAAAACTTTAACACAACTTAAAATCACCATTGCTCAAGCGCCAAATGGCAGTACGTCACATGACGTGTATTTGTCAAATAGCCTAATAGGTAATAACTACTCAAGTTTAACGCCAATTTTTAGCCATTCAGGGTCGACCATAAATGGCCAGTTATTAGATATATTGTTTGCTACGCCTCAATCTGGTCGATATTTACAAATTGTCAGTTATGGTGGACCTACTAGCTGGACAGCGTTAGGTGATATTAATGGTCGTATAAATTGGATACAACCTGCAATAAACTCAAGTGGTCAGGGCAGCCAAAACGTTCCTGAACCATCAACAATCGCTATCTTTGCACTAGGAATAGTAGGTTTAGCATCACGCCGATTAAAAAAACAATCTTAATTAGCTAAAAAAGCTTAACTAACTAAAAGTATCAATTGTAATGATTGATACTTTTTTTTGACTATAAAATAAGAAGCCACAAAAATGTATTAAGTGGCTTCAGTATCAGTAAATTTCAGTTAGTGATAAGCGTTATTTAGTTGGAATATTACCTAAAACTTTGACTAATAACTGCCAATATAACTCAACCGTAGGTACTAAAATTTTCTCATCGGGTGAATGTGGAAATTTAATGGTTGGACCAAAAGATACCATGTCTAATTCAGGGTAAGCGGTTTTAAATAAACCACATTCAAGCCCTGCGTGTATTACCATAACTTCAGGGATTTTATTGAATAACTGTTGATAAGTATCGCGCACTAATTGCATTACTGGTGAGCTGGTATCTGGCTTCCATCCCGGATAACCACCCGAAAATTGAATCTTTGCGCCCGCTAAACCAAATAAAGAACTTAACATTTCTTCAACTTGCATACGGCCATCGTCATGCAAACTACGAATTAAAATCATTACGCTAAGCTTGTTGCCTTTAGGACGAATAACACCAACGTTAAGTGATGTTTCAACAATGCCTTCAATATCGTCACTCATACGAATAACGCCATTCGGGCAGGCATTAAGTGCCGATAAAACTTGCGTTTGTGTGGCTTGTGTCCACATTTCGTCAAAGTCTTCTGGCGCAATGAGCAACATTTCTAAGCCAGTTTCAATTGACTTTAAGTTCTCTTGTATGGTGATTAAATAGTCAGCTAATGCGGTTTTAAACGCGTCTACTTTACTGCTTTCAATAACAAAACTGGTAAAAGCTTCACGTGGAATCGCATTGCGTAAACTACCGCCATTAAGCTCTGTTAAGCGAATATCAAATTGTGCGGATGCTTGTGTTAAAAAACGAATTAACAGTTTATTGGCATTGGCGCGACCCGTATGAATATCAACGCCTGAATGACCGCCTTTTAAACCTGAAATAGACAAGTTAAACGCTTGCCAATTTTGTGGCACAGCTTCAAAAGCAATATCAAACGTTACGCTAGCGTCAATACCGCCAGCACAACCCATATACACTTCACCTTCTTGTTCAGAGTCGGTGTTAATTAAAATTTCTGCGTCTAACCAACCTGCTTCAAGGCCAAAAGCGCCAGTCATGCCCGCTTCTTCGTCAATGGTTACTAATACTTCTAATGGGCCATGGGCAATATCGTTACTGGCAAGAACCGCTAAAGCAGAGGCTAAACCAACGCCATTATCAGCGCCTAATGTTGTGTCTTGTGCGGTAACCCAAGTACCTTCTTCGTCTTCATCAATATATGGTTTAATTGAATCAACTAAAAAGTCGTGTTCAATGTTATTATTTTTTTGTGGAACCATATCCATGTGCGCTTGTAATACTACAGCTTTACGATTTTCCATACCTGCGGTAGCTGGTTTCTTTAAAATTAAGTTACCAACCGCATCTTCTTTTACTGATAAACCTAAATCGTTTGCCCATTGTTGGATCCACGCAGAAATTTTCTCTTCGTGCTTAGACGGTCGAGGTATGCTGCAAATTTTTTCAAAGAGTTGCCATAAACTGGTTGGTTTTAGGGTCGAAAGTGCGCTCATTGTTGTTCCTATATTAGTTTTAAATCCTGACCTTCGTCAGGATGACATTATGATATTTTGTATGTTGTGAATTTAAGTTGTTATGTTTTTATTATTATTTGGGTTTTGTTTTGTTTTGTTTTGAATTTATGCTTTAGATCCTGACCTTCGTCAGGATGACGAACCAACGCCAAGTATCGTGACAATCTAGCGGTGCAGATATACCATGCTATAAATAGAAACCGCAGTCATGCTGAACTCGTTTCCAATGCTGTTCGTTTAAGCGTTTTCTTTACGCTTTTGCGATCGTTTCACTGGAAATTTTCCTATCCTCATTTTTACCGCCCTAGGATAATTAGGGCGTTTTGATTTCGGAAGGA
>Ga0316204_10002443_pt1 | contig 41954 bp, 53 predicted proteins | sample 6monrhotite_MG_2_FD_205661 | JGI IMG/M metagenome (GOLD analysis project Ga0316204, IMG submission 205661) | Microbial mat bacterial communities from mineral coupon in-situ incubated in ocean water Damariscotta River, Maine, United States -... | ecosystem: Environmental > Aquatic > Marine >... | reverse complement strand
AACTCGGGGACTGATGCTGCAGAAACGAAAAAGCGGCTGATAGAAAGTCTATCAACCGCTTAATCTGTATAGCTAAATTTGGTCGGGACGGCAGGATTTGAACCTGCGACCACCTGCACCCCATGCAAACCATTTTTTTATTATTATCATATAGTTACCTAATTTTTTCCGACAAGTTGACAGATATAAGTGATTGTTTTGTGGTTCTTCTGATAAGTTTCGTCGGAAAGGATTATACCCTATATTAGTTTTAATCCGATTCCTGCAGAAAGGCCCATTCGCCAATCCTGAATGTGTATGCAGGTGATGCCGTATTTGTCTTCAGCGCTACTCGTAATGCAAAATGCGCATACGACAACCCTGTCGGTATATTCGTGGATATTGTGGTTTTAAGATCACCGTCAATGTAAAACTCAACAGAAGTTGCATTATATATAACCTCTAGCGCATATTTCTGGGTACTTACCCATGCGCTTAACGATGCCGATACCGTTTCACCTGCAGCATTAGCAACAACTGCATATATATTCCCGCCAGTCATTTTGAACCCCATTCGAGGAGAATTACCCGCATACACAATACCCGGCACGCCTGACACAATCTCATGATCCAGTGATGCAGAATAATACGGCTCAGCAATGACTTTGAATGAGCGGGGCTTATCCCATGTATATGCCGACAGGGCATGCGACGACCCGAAAGAAGCTAGTGCGTAGTCTCCAGCCGCCGTCCCATTCTGTAGTCGCAACACACCGCCACCAACAGAAACAGTAGATGTCCCCGACGTCAGTAGATCCCATTGATCTAATGAATTAGCTAGGGCGCGGTGATAGATTGCACTATTATTGTATGCATCCGCTCCGCGCAACTCAGTGTTTTTCCAAACATCAAATTTAGCTGAAAACGGATCGTAGCTGAAACCCTGTTCCAGTGCTGGGTCACCGACATGCATATTAGCCTTCACTAAGCCCGCTTGTGTTTCAGTACCCAACCAAATGCCAGCCCCATCGCGATAGCCGGCTGCATCCCCCATGCGCAGACTAGCACTTCCTCCGAGACCATCCCCCCCGAGAACCAACCCACCGGACAATACAGTTAGCCCAGCTTCGATAGCGGCCAATGTTACATCCGCATGATCTGCGGGCCTTGACCCATCGCCTGGATCATTCACATCACTCCAAACCTGCTGAGTATTATCAAATTCGGATTGAATCATTTCAAACTGAAAACGATCAAATGTGATATCCATTTGACTAAATCCACCAAATCCATTCCACGACCCCATCACATACACACGGATGAAATCTATTGTTTGTCCTGCTGCTGCTCTAACAGCAAACTGCCGGGTCCTCCACGCACCATCAGACACCCGCTCATTCAGAGTTACGTTATGCCTCGAGTATGCCCCAGCCCCGCCATACCCGATATCTATCAACAACCCAGCATTACCGTAGCCGATGCCATCAGACACTAGTCGATAATCATACGAGCCACGAAATACAGTGTCTGCAGGCATCGGCGAGCTGAATGTATGGGCTCGCGCAATGCCCGCATTAGTAAGTCCATCCGTTATAAATCTAGGTGCACTTTTGCCGATCCGAACATTAGTTTTTTCATGTGTCGGATTGATTGCCCAAGCCCCCCAATTGCGAGGACGTACAGCGCCATCGATCCAGTCGAATATTGGGTTAAAACCTAAAACAACTGCATCATTTGAGTTTAATAAATTCTCTTCCAAGGGTCTATTTGCAATATCATCATTCCAATCAGCTTGATTAACATATGCAAGAAGTCCAGCATCTGACGATGTAAATGTTGACCCAGATGCGGCTTGGCTCTCTACAGTAGCTGCTGCAGTCGAGCCTACGTTTTGGGTATTTAGCGCAACGTTAGACGCTGTGTTATCTGCATTGCTTGGGGGTTTAGGGCCAGTTACGAGAGCATAGCTCGCTGTTTGCCCTAGCTGCGCACCATCGGTTAACTGATTTGTATTCGTCGTGTTTGTTGCGCCCGCCTCAATACCCGCTAGATGCGCCCCCTCACTCGCATTAATGTCCGCCAACACTGTTGGTGTGCCCACTAAGTCACCCAAATAATCAACCGCCGCAGCACTCACAGCTAGACCGGCAGTCGCACTTACTGGGTAGCTTTGTTCGCTGATATTTCCTGATCGGTCAACAACGTCGACCCATATATACTCAGTTACACCCACGGTAAGCGGTATCACGGGGTTTGTATCTGTCGGGCGGGCGACGATATCGGCGAAGGCTTTGTTGTTGCTGAGTGATCTCCATACACGATAATGCAGAATATCGTCATCACCAGGCGGGGTGATATTAAGCTGCACGCCTGCGATTTTTGAGCTTGTTGTAATTGACTGAACATTACCCGGCGGAGCGCCTTTACCATCAGCGAGGATAAATAACTCTACCCAAGGCGATTTTTTTTTGTATTTATTCCAGGCTCTAATGCGCACAAAGTAACCAATATTGTGAGCAGCATTTTCTTTGAATTCGTTCGTTCCAGCTAGCACTAGCGCAGAGCGTCGGGTATAGGCTGTTTCAGTGCTTTGGCGAAACTGGACTTCTGCTCCGTCGTAATAGGGGTCGTCGGGCGGCGTGAGCGTACCCTTGAATTTGGTTTGCCTTGTGCCGTCTTTGTCAGCTGGGTCCATGGCAGCATCACCAGAGACCAGGCTATCGAATGTCGGGGCTGCTATGGATTGGGTTTCTGGCCGGCCTTCTCGGTTGTCTGGCGCGTTGTTTAATACATGAGATATTTCTAAGTTAGATTCATTTGTATTGGTTGTCGGAATTGGCAGGCCTGAGCTGATTGCATAATAGCTTTTATCCCACTGAGCAAAAACGTCTGGTGGAATTTTCATGGCGGGCCAGCCGACGGCAGAAGGTGGTTTTGGTGTTTCGCCTTTATTAGCTGTAAACCTTTCTTTAACGCCTTGAGGAAGCGGGTAGCTTCCATCGATATAGATATGCAAGCCACCGCCATAACCGCCACATCCTGAGCCAGACCAGTAATATCTATCTGTTTCTGCGTCATAGGCCTTGCTTCCTACTTGCCCATTTGCTCCGGACAGATTGTAGGTTGCGTTACCAGAGTAGCCACGACTATTAATAGCTAGACCTGCCCCGCCCTGACCACCATGGCTGCCTGGAGTATCAACAATACCCAAATCCGGTGCATAAACATTTCCACCGGAACCACCAGACGCCCCGCGAAGATCGTAGCCGAGAATCGAAAGTGAATCCCCGTCCCAGATAGATATTAAGTTTGAAGCATCTTTGGATGGATAAACTTTGGCTTCAGTGGATGGAGCTAATGAGAACTTCCCTTTGATGACGCTACCATTAATGACCCAAGGCTTTTGCCCAAAGCCGCCCATGGCCTGAGTAATTCCATAACCACCTGATAAGCCTGGATTGCCTTTAACATTCGCTGTAATTCCATCGGCCTCCAGTGTCGAAGCTCTGGGCGCTGCGCCAGCCAACCCGCTGCCAGCGCCATTCCAATGAGCGTCATCAGTAAAGAAGCCTCGGACTCTTACGAAAACATTATCTGAAATATCGAATGTAACGTCTGACCCTGTCCACAGGGGGCCGTCATGGTAGTAAACGCCGTCATTAAGAGTGGCTCCACCCACCAGAGTATGCGTGCCCGCCTGAACAACGTTATTAACGATAGGTACAACCGTTGAAAGCTCTGTACCGATGACTGTGTAATGAGCGTCGGTAATATGGTAAGCCGACCCGAGCGATGTTAGCGGCTCCACGAACTCTGAAGTCCCCATTAGGGTGACATCAACAACGCCATCTCTGATTCTGGGCTTAACCGAAAGAATCAAGAATGAACGATCTAAATAACTACCTGCTGTGTAGTCTTTTGTTGAAGGAGAAACAAACTGAATAATTTGACCAGGCCGGCGATTAAAATGCTTAAACTTCAGTGTTGCCGATAAGGTGTATGGCGGTGCGGAATGCATTAAATGAAAGTAGTTAATCAAGCCTTTAACTACGTCGGATGAAAAATGCTCACTGGTCAAACCGTCTAGTGAAATTGTTTTTAATTTGCTCCGTTTAAACTTACTCCAGCTACTCGTATTTGGAAACCAAGTAATCCAGGGATTCTCCCCTGTATGATAGTCATGATCCCACTCAACGCGAACATCATTAACCAGCAGATTTGCATCTTTCTTTAGCGGTCCTAATTTAACGATTTCACTTTCATCAATATATACTTCTGGTGTCGTTGTTTTTGTGATCGTTTTTATTTTTCTGAAACCGTAAGCGCCGTCTTCATCGATATAGGGGTATATCCTTAGCATGGGGTAGACGCGGCTTTCTAGAAACAGCTTGGCGTTCGTCTTTTTCAGATTCCTGAAGTTAGCAATAACGCCTTTAGTGTCATCACTTGGATTCCATTTATCCGCGGTTGAATTAATGAGTGATTGAATGTCTACAAGAGAAGGGTCAATCCCTAAATGGGAGCCGTCGGGCATCATCCCGGCTTGGCCATATAGCTGACCAGTCAGTACAGCCAGAACCAGTTTGGCCGCTGGCATTTGCACGTACCACAGTCGAGCAATAATCGGCTTTTGCGAGTTAGGGTCTGTTGGTACTTCGTGAGCTTCTGGGGTTGTTTTGAAGTCTGTTCGGTTGACGTTCTGAAAGCGTGGTACCGCTTGCGCCAGGTCGCTATAGCCGGTGATTGTTATTAGCTGCCCAACAGCTTCCTCTGCTAGAAATGACTCAACAACCACTTCATTAGCTGATGTCGAAACAACCTTGAAAAAGGTAGCGTTGGCTGTGACGCCTGAGACTGTTATCCACTGCCCTACAGGGGCGCCAGATAGGTCAGTTGATGTCGAGCGAATCGCTCCTGTCTCTCTTTCGAATGATATATCCGAGCCGGTGACGCTCCATCCCGTTGCCGTAGTTGCAGCTGTCTCGATTACATCTGATTCAAGACACCACATGCGCTCATCGCCAATCGTAAAAGCGACTATGGTTTGATTGGTGCCAACATCAAATGACGCGCCCTGTTCTACCCCGTGAGTAAAGCCAGAATCGGCCCCATCAATCGGCGTAACATCCTCCACCAATATAGTGGTATCAGTCTCACGAAGAGAGCGCACCAAGCGGGTTTTAGTTTCTGTGAATACTTGCTCATCGGTATAGCGCGTAATGTCAGCACAGCGGATTGTGTACACGCCTTCATGATAAGCTACAGCCGAGTCTACTATCTGGGTCTGAAGCTTTACGTAGTCTTCACTGGCAAATCCCTTAAATCCAAAATAAATCTCCACTTGGCGGTCAAAGATATCTTCCCCACTATCGTATAGAGCATTAAGAAAATCGGTAACTGCGTCATTCAGATCGTCATATTTAAGCGTTAAGCGGCCAATGTCTGAGCGGTTCTTATCAGGGTAAAGGATCTGCAAAAAGCCGGTGATATCTTTCGCCCTGACGACACTATCAATTCGAACCACCCCAGCATCGGTTTTACAGTCAGCATGGGAAGTTAGTTCGGTAAAGTTGAGCTTCGCCTTGTCATGATAGTGACGAACAATGACGCGAGGCTGTTTATGGGGGTTGTTTAGTGCGGCTTCGAATGCTTCGCTCATGCGTCGCGTACCTTTTTAGCAGTGAAGGAAATAAGCAAATCGAGAGAGTCATCAATGTGAGAGAATTGGATGTTTTTCTTCTTGGGTATTTGCGCAATCATCGGCTCTACTGGACTGGCAGCGGTGCCGTAAGGATCAAATTCAAGCGTCGCGCCGCCCCTTACTGAAGATCGAAATTCTTTCCAGTATTTCTTTAGTGAATAATCAAAGTAAGTGGTCTTGATTGTCCATGACTCATCCGTGCCCCAGTCGATAAAATCGCTTAAAGCTGTTGTATCGATCGGATCAACTTCCTTTACGTCGTCATCGAATTTATTCGTGACTGATTCAGCACCGATCTCTAGCGTGTATTCTTCGCCATAACCATGCTCATAACCATCAAGCGTTACTAGCGCCCCTGCTACTTCCGTGATGAGTGCTTGGGCTACTGAGATGCTGTTGGCTGTTGAGTTTGCTATGAGTTGAAACCAACCATCATTACCTGCTGAATTGATTATCTGAATCCACTCACCATTTAACACACCTGATAGATTGGTAGTTGTCGATGTGATCGCATTCCCAGAGAAAGCAATGTCATCACCCGAGACGACAAAAGCCACCGGAACGATGTCTTTCGTTGCAATATATTTTATGTACATGGGCTAGGACTGCTTTAGTAGTTCGGCGTTATAAGAGCCTTCATCAATCAAAACCGTACCTTCGCCGTTAAGTTCTTGAACAGCAGTTTTGACCATGTCTTTGACGCGCTCGTCATCACCGCCGATGAATTGAGTGTTGTTAAAAATTATGTGGACGCCACCGGGGTTGGGTTCGTTTTCTCTAGGATTTGAGTATGAAGGAGTAGATGGGGAGAACGTGGTACTAGAGCCGTCATAACTTGCGCCGGAAGCCGACAAGCCACCTCCACCGTAAGAAACCGATTCAAGATTGTTTAACTGAGTGGCTGCCATAGCTGTAACCTCAAGCGCGTGCAACGGGCCTAGAGGCCAGCCGAGCTCATAGGCCTTTGCGTACCCAATCGCAGCGCTTGCCTTGATTAGCACTTTACCAAGTCGCTTACTTTCTTCAACCTGTTTTTTGTTGCCTGAAGCCAAATACCCCTGAATTGCACCAAGCGTGCCCTGGACAATGCTTGCCTTACCTTTCCATCCAGAGCTCCAGATTCTCTGCTCCGCCAATAACCCATCCATTTGAGTTTTTTGCTTATCAGCTTGGAACTTTTCTTCCAGGCTTAATAAATACCCATACTGCTCAATTTCATTAATTACACCAGCCTCCTCCAGCTCACCAAGCGATAATTGGTTTTGCTCGTAGGCTGCTAGAAGCTTTTCTTCCTTGGTTGCTAAAAAATCATCAAGACGCTCAAGTTCTTTTTCGTACTTCCCGCTTTGTTTCTCTTCCTTGTCAGTAAGTCCACTTTCTCCATCAGGAAGTACTTCAGGCGCTTCTTGGCTGAACTTCTCTAAACGATCAACGCCCTCATTGGCCAACCTCTTTTTCTCAATGAGTTCGTCGTACTCAGTACGCAGCTCTTTTACTTTTTGTATTTGTGCATCTGAAGAGGTAACAGCTGCTTCGCGCTCAAGAAGAATCGTCTCGATGCTACTCATACGAATACTATCAAGGCGCTCCAGCTCAGCATCCAAATCAAATGTTTCATCTTTCCAGAAAGTAAGGTTTTCAAGGATCTCTTTTCCGTATGCGGCCGTCTTGTCAATAAATACTGCCAACTCGGTAACCATTATCTGGATCATGGCTCGCACATTTTCAGGTAGATTTTTAAATGCATTCGCTAAATCTTCACCAAGAAGCCTTGCCTTGCCCGAAACATCCAAAGTGAAGTCAGAATAAAAATCGTTAACAATCACAAGCATCTCTTCGAAGTCTTCCCCGAATTCGCTAAATTTGCTTTTTACAACCTTGAAATATGCTTCAAGCTCGCCAGATTTGATCATGGCATTCAGTTCTTCAAGCGCACTAATTCCAAGTCTGACAGCATCTGACATCGCGCTACCAACGCCCTGGTTGTTTATGTTGCGGAATAGCTGGTCCCAGCTATCCCCCAGGTTAGATAGCAAGCCGTCAAACGTTTCCATTCTGTCGGACATAGCCGTAGCGAAGTTGCTCTCCCCTAGATTAATTAGGTAGCCCTCTATTTCACTTGCCTCTTTTTTGACCGTGGTCGTGACGCCTCGGAATGCGAACGAAACATTGTCGCCTTGTTGCTTTGATTTAACACCGAACTCTTTTAGTCGCTCAAACTCAAACGTAGAAGCATCCGCTACCGCCTCTATCATCTGAGTCATATCCTTACCCATTGCTGCTGACGTATTGCCGTATGAGCGCATTGCTCGCTCAGAAGGATCAAGCCCAAGGTTTACGAGCTTTGTAAACGCATCTACCGATTGCTCAAGAGCGTAAGGTGTTGAGGCTGCAAAATCTTCAAGTACCTCGAAAGCTTCGGAAGCTCCCTCCATACTGCCGGTAGCAGTTTTTAGGCCTGCGTTAAGCACGCTAAATTGACGTGCCGAATCAACGAGTTTGGTAAGTCCTGCCGACACACTCACCACAGCGGCAATAGGGCCGATAAGTCGCTGAAATGATGCCGTCAAACCATCAGTCGCCTTCTCGGTTCGACCGCCCTGCCCTTCTAACTCCTTCAGCCGCTTCTTGGCCAAAGCCGCCTCCAGCGACTCAACTCTTATTTGGAGTTTCGCTATGTCTTCGCTCATAGATGATATTCCAGTAGGTGCGATCTAAATCGCGGATGCATTGAGTCTCCCAGGGCTTTAGCTTCAGCCCTGAGTTTTGCTGCATTGCATAAATGTCGTGCTCAGTAAGTGGTTCGTCTGGTTTTTTTACGGTGTAGTAGTGACGCAGCAGGTAAGCGAGATCTGAAGGGCACTGCGTTACGCCCTCTAGTTCTGGCGGCTTTTGCCCTCGCGTTTTCCAGACTTGGATATAGTGATCTCGGTAGGTCGTTTTGCTGTCTTTTCGTCTCTGGTTGAGTCGGAATTCGTCTCTTGCGAATCTAATGAGCCGCTCAACCCTGCGCCGAAAAAAAGCGCGCGCCTCATCACCACTGTGTTTAGTGATTCCTGAAGCTGTGGTGCTTTCTTGAAGTGCTTGGTAATCTCTTCTATTTCAACAGCAATATCAAAAGACCATTCCATTACGATGTGAGCCGCTTTCCACCGCTCTAATTCGATCTCTTTTTCAATAAGCTTTTTGGTGCGCTCTTCCTTTGTCAGTAGCTGCTCATCTAGCTCGGCCCTGAAGGCAATCATTTTGTGCTGCACTTCATAGCAAGCGCGAACATAGATATCTGAATCAACGCCGCGCGCACGAACCCAATGTTCTGTAGCGCCCCCTGTTGGAGAGAACAGCGGGATAATCTTCCCGCTATTCGCCTCGCCTGTCGTATAAAATTTTTCGATACTCATTACGCTATCGGAGTACGTTCTAGGATCATGTTTGTTTGCGATACTGCGTCATAATAAAACTGCATTGGCAGCGAGATCATTCGATCGCCGTCACCAGTATCAACAGACCCATCGGTAGGCTTTCCTGCTGGTAAAATAAATTTGTATGCATTGCCCGCGGCATCAGCAATAGTTAAGTCCACTTTAGTTTCAATTTCATTTAGAAAGCGCTCATAAAGCACCATGTCATCACAGTAGGCTGTAACGGTGCTCTTAAGGTCCGGGCTGCCAATGCTTGGACGGATGCCTTGAGGTTGGCCGATGATTTTTCGGGCTTGCATCCCGTTCTCAAGAGAGGGGGTGATTTCGGTAACAACAGCTGAGCCAACATCATCGATGTTGATCAACCCCACAAAAGAGTCCATAGGCCCGGTGCTATTTTCGGTAGCGTAGCTTGAGCCCGCTGGCTCTGTCGCGCTTGGGGCTGACATATCCAAACCAATAAGGCCAAACTTAATTCCAATCTCACCATTTGGGACAGGCGTTGGAGCGAATGTATTTACCTCAATGCCTGTATACAACAGAAAAGGCTTGTCTGAGATATCCCCCAACTTGCGGAGCACGTTAAAGCTTCGGCGAGTCATTCCTACTTTTGCTTGATCGGTCCCTAGCGCCGGTGTATTCACTGCCCAGTTTGTACGCATTCCTGCCTCGAACAGGGCATCATACTCACCGTAATACATTTCTTTACTAGTGATCTCGCCAGCAACGTCTCGGGTGCCATGGCGGAGGCCTGCAATTTGCTTATCCTCTCGCTGCCCTTTGGTTACACGAGAAGCTTTGGTCAACTTTAAGGTACATGTATCGATTCTAAGCTTTGTCCAAACCGGATTAGGGACAGCGTTCCCATAGCCCGCCGTTTCTTCGCAGATGTAAAACTCATCAGCCATTATTTATCTCCTTAACGTTGAATATTTGCTCGCCAATAAACCGAGACTGAAATACGAAACCAACCATCGACTAAGCGACCTTGTGATATGCCAATCTTTTCGACTGTTACTGATTGGCCTTTGTGTGAGTGATTGCGATTTAATGAAAAGTAGGCGCGGACTTCTTCAGCTTTTGACGAAGCGCTGTTGCGCCCTTCATCGGGTTGGTAGTTCAAATCAATTTGAATAAATCCGGTGTATCGATCCCTGCCAATTCGTGAGAGCGTGTCATTGCCCGGCGTTGCTGGAACGAATGAATACCTAGACCAAGCGGTGCCAGATGACGTAAATGATTCATTTGGCCATTGCACGGGCAAGCCAAAGGCCCCGGCGATATATGCACTCGCTAGGGCCGTGTCGATTTTTTGTAGGCTCATTTGCTTTGTTTGGCTGCTTTTTTAACGATACTTTCTATGCGAGAAACGTTCTTGCGAACCATGCCTTCTGGGGCTTGCTTTGAATGCCCGTCGTATTCGAGTCGCGCAATGTAAGGGAGATTGTTAGTTAGCCACCACACGCCGTCACCAGGCTTTAGGGCTCCGATAATTTCATTGATCACTAGCGCCCCATTCTTGTCTTTTCGAGCGGTCTCGCCACTGATTGGTGAATTAAAAGACGCTTGCCAGTTGCCGCGAGCGCGACCTTCTCTGACCGGCGTATCCATAACAACCGAACCGAACAACTCCAAAATAATGGCTCGTTTTGTTGCATCGGTATCAGTAACCGCCTTCTTTCTGAATGCCGCCAACTGTTTCTGAAACTGGCTCATCGCTTAACACCAACCCGATAGATTAAATCAACACCTCCAGGGCCGACAGGTGTGTTGCCCAACACCTCCCATGTGTGAGTATCGTGGTACATCTTATCGCCCGGCCTTAACTTAAATGGGGCGTCATACGCTGCAACAATAATGAACTTATAGCTCTCGGATGTGAGCGCGTCTTGTCGGTTATCAAACGCTTGAATCGTACCTTTAGAGGCCGGAAGCATGATGCACTGAAATTTACCTGTTGTTGATGTTTTTGTAACTGTGCCAAGCGCGCCATTGCTTGCGCCTTTTGTGTGACGGGTGAATTCAATCTCAAGGCCTTCACGAGCAATATCGTCACGCGCCTCTTTTGCTGACTTAATGTATTCAGCATAAGCAGGGCTACGCGCTTCCGTTTTAATTGACCCTTCATTGCTGGCGTTAGACGTCGCCCCACCGGATAAGACTACCTCTCCATTATTAATATTTAGTTGAGCCGCAGCGCTTGCCTTAGCAACAACAGAGCCATCTAAGCTGAATCGTAACGTTAGGTCACCACTGGTTAATGCAGTTGTTAGCGCATCACCGCTTATAGCAACAGCCATAGTAAGCCCTCCATCAGCTTTTGAAATTGCAGAAATAGCGCCAGTCACTGGCAAGATCGAAGTGACATTTCCAGATGTCTTTGAGCTGGAAACAGATAAGGCGCTAAACGGGATATCAAAGGCCAAACCAGCACTTGCCGCTGATTCCGAAGCTGCATTACCAAACAAAGGAGTTCCTACGCTGCTAACCGATATGTCACCCGAAGCGTAAGCCTCACTTATTGCTGTCCCATCTATTTGCACAGAAAGAGCAAGCACACCACTCGAGACAGTCTCAGCAATACTTTGCCCGCTTAAATCAACGCCCATTGATAGTACTGCTTGGGTAAGCCCTTCAGATAACGCTTGGCCGGACAAGCTCAGAGCTCCGCCGAGGCTTCCAGATGTTTTAGATATAGCTACCGACTGACCAACCAGGGGTAGTGTTGCGCCAAGAATGCCTTGAGCTGTTGTTAGGTTTGCGATAATGCCATCAAGAGGTATATCAAACGAAGGAGTGCCATCTATGCTCGCATTACTATCAGCTGTGCCTGATAACTGTACGCTAAACTGGGATGTAGCAGGCACCCAGATTTTGCGTCGCTTTAGTGGTGCCAGAATATTGCTAGATAAATGCTTTACCTCTTGTTGTTCTAGCTTCCTGCTCCATATGCCACCACAGTAAAATGTTCCCGGCACACCTTCGCCTATAGACATGTCAGAGCGAACACCAAAACACAGGGCGCCGTTATTTGATAAATCTATATTTCCAGGCGATGTAGCGGATGAGCCAATATGCTCGCCAGAACGATACCACTCTATGTTTGTACCCTGACGGGTAACGAGATATGCACTGGGTACAGCCAACTCCCAAAAATTTGGAATGGAATTGGTTGGACGGTCTGCCGGACCAGTTGCGAACCTGTGTGTGCCGGAGGTACTTGCTGCAATAAGAGAAAGACCCTGGTGCGGGAAAGACCAGCCCGGATACCAGTATGGGATGCCAAACGCAGCCCCCCATGACGCGAAGCTTTGTATGTTACAAACAAGAAGAATAGACCACTCATCAGTCAGGCTTAGATTGTTGTCAAATGCGATATAGTCTAGATTTCCAGGCTCATGCACAACCTCCCCATCTGCTGTAGCAAAATCTACTGCGCCAACTGAGGTTCGACCTGGTAGACCAGTTACCAAATCTATCGTGTTCTCGCGGAAATACGACAGAAACTGCAAGCCAGAATTAAGAGGATTTTCCCAATCGATAGCCTGTCTAGATACCGATGGAATTACCCTATTAGGGCGACGAACAATCATCAGAACGTTACCGTTGTCCCGTCCAACTCTTTAGTAACGAGCTGATCAGTTGCACCAAAATCAACTTCTATACCGTTTGATGCAGGGTCAATTTCCACAGGCCACTCATACATGCCATCACTATCAACTCCAGCACGAACAGCCCATAATTTCACTCGATCCGCCAATCCCTTTTTTTCGTAAACAGTAACAAGGCAACCGGTTGTTGGAGCTGTTACTCCATTGGTTACGCGAACCAAATATCCTGCAGTTGACTCTGTTGTGATTGAGTGCCCAAAACTCGTTGCTGAGCCTGTCGTTTCTACTCGTGGCGTTATGTCTGCTCGATCAGCCATGTCTACACCTTTGCAGCCTGTACGTCTTCAGGAAAAACAGAAGAACACCCCAAGTGTCGCTCAGCAAGCGATTCGGCCCGATTTCCTAATTCGTTGACCTCAGCGACTTCGGCGGGCGTAAATGTTCCAGCGGCTTGCAAGGCGGCTAATACATCAGTCGAGGCGACGGCGTCCAAATCCACATCACGAATCCCCCACTGAGCCAGCTTGCTTAACTGAGCATCAAGCAGCACCGCCGCTGGCTCAGCGTTTTGTACTGCTAAAAGTAATCGTGAGAAAGCACCGGTCTGCCTTAATTTTGCAACCACTGAATCAATGGACACATTCACACGTGCCGTATGACGGCGGTTTATCAAATCTGCAGCGATTTGAGCGTTTGTCATGCTGGCATAGCCCTTGGTGTCGGGGTCAATTGCAATTAGTTCTGACAGATTCAACTAACTATCCTCCGTGTACTTCAGTGCTCCGGCAGCGAAGGCAGCATTAGTTACACCATTGACGATATTCACAGGGCCGTTAGTAAATTCAGCCCATATATATTTACCCAAACTTCCGCTTACAACATCATCAATAATGAACCCGAATACCCAACCCCAATCAGCCGTAGGGTCAGGGAATGGGATGACATTGTTGTTTGAGGTAGTAGCCTCGGTGCCTGTTGATACTGTAGTTGTGCCAGCGCCCTGCGTGCCTGCCCAGTTAGCGAGAGATGCGGTTACTGCTTGTGCAGCATAAGAACCGCCCGACAGTTCGGTAATTTTCGCGCCCGACTCCATGCCTGCATTTTGATTGGTGAATACTGCAGTACCATCTGCAATGACCTCATTTGCACCACCAGGGTACGAAGGCTTAGAGGCTGCTGAAGTGCCCGCCGTTGTGCACTCGTACATCTTCCACTTGCCGTTATCGTCTTCAATGCCAATAAGCTGATTGAGAGTGTAAGCAGTGCTTGCCGCATGCTTGCCATCGCACTGAATCAGCTTCACATAAACGGTTGCTGGGGTCGAAATCGGCTGACCTCTAAGCTTGCCGTCAACGATCTCATTTTCTAGCGCATTACTTTTGCCGCCCATAGGTAGGCCTCCTGTAAAAGACAGACGTGCGCAGCCCTTCGGAGCTGTGCCGAATTAAATAAAAAAGGTGGTTTAAGTGGTTAGCTTCGGACTAAAGAAAGTCCGTTACGTTTGAATAATGGAGCCAGCAGCGCATCCGCTTTGGCGAATGCTGGAACCGATAAAACTTTGCCTGGATTAGCCCAGGCTTTCTTAATAGCACTTGCGGTATCAGATGATACAAGCGGGCCTTGGTCTTGTGGTGTTCGGGTTGGTTGAAGGTCGTGATTAACCGCTTCGACAGCTAATGCCAATTGCGCATAAATAAGCTCTCTGGGGATTTCGTTGTTTGGGTGAATATTGCCTTCCCACTCTATCCCAACAACATCCGCACGAGGCCATTGCAGCGGCTGAGAGGCGCTAGTAATGCGCCCCTTGTATTTGCTTCGCTGTGCTTCGAGATAATCCATAGCCTTGATCATGAGAGCGTTACAGTCAGCATCGGCCGTCGGTAGCGTTACGCCTCTTAGCTCAGCATACATGCGCAAGTCGTCAAGAGATTGATAACTGTTAGCATCGGGAGTGTTGCCTGTTCCGTCTTCTACGATCAAAGCCATGGATAGTTACCTTTTAGCCTAGTGATACACCTTCGCCTTCAACGGGCTCAGCAGATGGTTTGATGCGAACAAAACCAGGGCGGGCCGCCTCAACATCGGAGCGATTTACTTTCTCGTCGCCAACCATTGCTTCTATTGCATTCATTGCCGGAAGACCTGCATCAGTCCAGTGGTTATCGTTATCGTGCTCCAGCTGATCAAGTGCCACATTGATTGTAGCGTGAAGCTCGCTTTCTAGCTGTGGAACTTCGGTTTCATTACCCTGCGTTGCGCTCTCTACTGCAAGTCGAGCCTCCTCAATTTGAGCGGCAAGGGTTAGGGCTTCATCGTGAAGCGCATGCTCATTAACATCAGCATAAGCACCTTCTGGTACTTCACCCATTACAAAGTCACACACCTCTTCGGGTTCGCCATACACATGATCCAAGCAGCTACGAATCTTTGCTTTTGCTTTACCGGCTAATGCGCACTGATCACCGTTAGGGCGCTTTTGTACAAAGTAGAGCGTTTCCACTTTTTTCTCCTGTTCATTTTTGCCACCCAGCTCACGAACAATTTCTTGGGCTTGATCTAGTTTATCTTGAGCAGCCTTTCGGTCTGCCTCCTCTTTGGCTTTCAGCTGTTGCGCACGATCGAACTGTAGTGCCACGGATACATCAACTTGTGAACCGACGGGAGCCCCGCAGGCCCCCTCCTCTATTTTTTGCTCGGACATGCGCCCTCCTTAACCGTTGGTTTGAATGAATGCGATATTTACGTTCTTGCGGGCATGAACTCGATCCCAGTTGCCGGCAGCAGCTAACTCGGAAAGCGTTGGTGACTGCCCAGCAACAGAAGCCGCCAGAAAGGACGTGCCATAAGGCAAGATGATGGCCGTTTTGCGAGAGTGAATCGTGTCTTCACCACCACCGTTACCGGCTGATTCGCTACGAGATAGCGCTGAAGGTTTCAAGGGCTTTCCTTCACCATAAGCAATCGCGCCGCCAGCAAACAGAATTGATGTGTAGGTAATACGATTAGTACCAGCCACAGCAGGAAGCGAATCATCAACAATGATGTGATATTTATTCAGGTAAAGATTAAAAAATGCCGTGTTATCCGAATTAGGAATGGTGGTAATTAGATTGTCTTTTTGCATTTTTTTAAAGACAACCGAATGTACCGCAATCAATGACAAGCTGGCCGCCGCATCACCCATGGTAGCCGCACCTTCAATCACAACATCCCCACTGATACGCTCTGCATCGGTAACTGCCGCTACATTGTCAGTAGCGACACTAAACCGCATATCAGCCGAATCATTGGCCACATTATTGGCCAACAAGCCCATAGAGGACTGGATAACGCGGTTCTGGTAGTGGGTAGCCCAGTAATGACCAATGCCGCCAGTGATTGCAGCTACTGGATCTTTCAGCGCAAGCTCACGCGCCAAATCCATGGCAGACCAAGACTTATGCATATTAGCCTTGTGGTACATCTGCTTGCCTGTGGCGATATTTGCGGGCGTAGAATGCGTAGCAGGATTATCGGTAACATAATCAGGTTCATCGTTCGTGATGGGCTTGTAAAAAGGGATATCCCCAGTAGTACCACCAACATCAGCCATCTGAGAGATACGCTCATCATTGACCATTACGCCGGACTGAACAAAAGCGTTTTTCTCGGTTGCTGACTCCTGTACGGCGTGGTTAAAAGGGACGGGTTCGTAAATATCTGCAATTTGCACGGTGGCCATTATTTAGGCTCCTTTTCTAAAAGTTAATAGTTGATTCCAGGCCCCCGGCCTTGGTGTTGTCGCCCCGCGACTTACTGACCAGAAGCGTCTTTTAGTTGCTGGTAACGCTCTGGGTTATCTCGATAAATTTCGGTTTGTTTGGTTTGACTAAAGTGAGGAGATTTCTTGTCGAAGTAGTCGGATTCCTTAACACTGGATTGACCACCTTGCCCTTGGCCAGCCCCGCCGCCAGAAGCTCTACTTCCCGCAATCAGCGGCGCTAAAGCCGCTGTTTCAGAAATCTCTTTTTTAAACTCATCAAGCGTTGCCGCCGAAGGCTTGCCTTCTTTGTCCAGCACAACGGTTGCATGCTTGCCATCACGGATATCGGTGCTTAAGCGGCCTTCTATGTGAGGGAGCAGGGCCGACGCACTCCCTTCGACAGCTAATTCAGCAGCCAATGAAGATGCGTCTTTACCAGATGTAAGGCTTGCAATGCTGTCATTAAGCCCTTTGGTACTTGACTCATACTCAGCCTCGCGTTTATCCCATTTACCCTGCCAAGATTTTTCAAGCGCTTCAACGTCACCATCTTTTTTGGCCTTCTCTTCAGCGGCTTTACGTGCTGCCTCTTCAGCTTCTTTGGTCTTGGCTGAGGCATCTTTCTTTTCTTTAAGAAGCTGATCTACTTTCGCCTTAAGACCAGAGACATCTTCCTGTTGCGGAAGCCCTTTGATGTCCAGAGCAAAGGCTCCGTCCTTCTCTGTGTAGAGTGCCTTAACAGAATCATCGAGGCCGTCTAGCGATTTAACTGTGAATTCCAAAGCCATGTTTTCATATCTCCCAGAGATAATTATTTACCTGCCCCGCAGGCATAAAAAAACCGGCACTAAGGCCGGTGTCCAGATAAAGAAAAACCCGCACTAGGCGGGCTTCTCTGAATTCAAATTACTTGACTAGTTACCCGGGCGGATTTCCCGAATCTACTTTTGCTTGAAACCGCTTAGTATCCTCCTCAGCCCAGCCTTTAGGCCGAACGCCAGCATTAGCATCCAGCTCCTTGCGGAATGCATCAGCGCTAGCCAGCTCCTGCTTGGTCACTTCCACCCATGCTTGGTGGTTCATACCTTCCAATGCAGCTAACTTCTCCTGCTTTTCAATTGGTAAATCTAAAACGCTAGTCATTTGGCAGCTCTTTTAACGTAATCTCTACGATCCCATCTTTTTCAATGCGCCCCTTAACCAGGAACTTGGTAGGACTAGTATGCAGCACTTCACGCTCTGAGCCAAAGTGGCTAATCCAGTCAATCTTTTTGCCTGCTGTTCCCTGAATAACAAACCGGTGTGGATTGTCATCGAAGACATCACTAGGGCCAAACGTTGAGCTTGTAAACGCTGGGTATTCAACCACGCTACCTATTTGATGCTTCTCTAATATCGAAGCAGGTAGCGTAGTTCTCCTTATTGTCTGACCTTCAAAGCCTGGTAGTTTGGCTAACCCATCTCGCAAAACATTGGCCGCATCATTGAGTCTAGCATCGGCTGGTTGTTTTGCATTAAACAGATCACCATTAAGATCAAAATATCCCGTGCCAGTGTAATGTCCGATCGCTACTTGTTCAGGCTGAGTTAAACCATACTCCTCTGCCTGTTTTTTGATGCGAGGGTTCACCATGCGTCCAGCCTCGGTTTTGTATTCCTTATCGCTCATCCAGTTTCGAGTTAAATCTTGACGTTGGCGCGATTCTGCCAGTTTGGCATGCTCAGCCTGCTTAGTAAGCGGCTTAACAGCCTCTGACTTTTTAAAAGCCAATGGTTCTTTGTGTCGCATCTCGGCTAAAGTTAGCGGCTTAAAGTTTTTTCCAATATTTAGCTTGGCAAACTTTTCTGCACTTAAGTCACCACTCCTAAGCAGGCTGCCCCTGTTGGGGCCCAATACATCATCTTGAAACGCTACTTCCTGCTTCTTCAGCCAAGAATAATAAGTTTCTTTTGCGTCAACCGGCCCATCCATAGAGGCTCTGGTAGCGCCTTCTTTGAGAAATGCAAAGCGATCATCCAGCTTAGCAATAATCGTTGTCCTGCACAGAACATGGAACGGTGGACGCGGGCCCTTGCCTAGTTCATACACCTCGCCATCAAGCGAGCGACAAATAACCGAGGTCTTTCCGTCCAGTGTGGCTACGATTCGGTAGCCTTTTACAATGTCGTTGTTTTCTTCGAAAGTAGAAAAGCGCGCCGCTGTCGATACATGCTGAACCGCTGTCCTAACGACCTTCTCAGCATTTCGCGCACTGATTGCCAGAATTCCATCATTGAACTTAGCGGCTTTGGTGCCTCGAATATTCTGGATTATCTGGTGATTCGTTTGTCCTTCAAACACGCCTTGGCGGATCGCACCAACAATGCGCTTACGCTCATTGTGAGACCAGTCCTTAATGAACGGTTCTAAAAGCTTGCCATTATCCGCACCACGTACAGACAAAGGCGCTGAAAATATCGCCGCATGAACTTGTGCAGGCGCTGGAACAACAGCCTCAAAACTTGAAGAATCCAAAACGTTGTTAAGGCTTTTTGCTTCGAATTCGGCCTCATACTCTGCGGTGTCAGTTAAATGGCCCGCTAGCTCATCGTAGTAATCGCCGTAAGTCTCTGCCAGCATCTTGTCGACTGACTTAAGGAGTTTCTCAAGGCGGTCACGAGAGTATTCGGTTAGCTCGCTTCGCGTTAGCTTCTCTCGAAGATCTCTGTCGATCTTTTTTAGAAAAGCAGTGAACTGATTTACTTCGCCCGCCTTGAGTCCTTCCAGGTGTACTTGATGGCGTACAGTGGATTGGACGAGCAGATCGGGGACGGCCATTATTCGTAGATGTTGCGCTCTTCCGGCATATCTACACTACCCGTAATGATTCGATGTTCAAGGATTCGAAGACCTGCAATAGCGTTAAACACATTATCTTCTATCCCGGTAAAACCATCGACGATACAACCATCATTCGTCACCCCGAGAGCAACCATCCCGGTAAGATCGCCTTCTTTAGCCATCTCTACCAACTTCTCTAAATGCTCCACAAGGCTCTTGTTTGATTTAGGGAAAAGCTCAGCTACTTTTTGATCACTCATTATCTAACCCTAATCCATCGCCCTGCCCTTCAATCTCTTCCTTGATGTCCTCGTCAGTCTTTTCTGGATCAATCAATCCAATGCGACGCAGGTATGTCCAGAAGTCTGACTTAGGCATCTTGGCACCGTCGACAATCGCATTGAATGCGAGAATAGTTTGAGCATCAAGAGAGGGGGTAACAAGATCTTGGCTTAACGTATAAGACGCTTCACTACCGTCGGCATTCATGAAGCGAGCCATCCACTCTAGGCACTGCGTGTAAGCTTCAGACACGTTCGAGGCAGCAAGGGAAAGTACTGAATGCTCGGACTCGTTATCGTTCTGCGCTTCCGTTGCCGTTTTTACGGCCTCGCCCTTTTGGATTAAGCGCCCACCAAGTGCCACTATGTAGCCAACCTTTTGCTCCATGGCAGTTACCGCCAATGAATCACCGCTTGCTTGTGCTAGCTCGTACCTTCCACCAATGGGGACAGGGAGTAATTCATCAGGCCCCACCTTTACGCCCTCCTCCTTCATCATTCGAAAGTGAGTATCGTCCATGTTCATCGTTGGTTGCGGGTGGCTTTGAAAGAATGTCGCGTACTCAAAATCAGCCGAATTTAGGTAATGATGGAGATTAGCTCTAGCCAGCTCAGACATTGGTGCTAGATCGATATTGGAATCGTTGTTCTTGGCCCCAACAAACGTAAACGGTATCGTATCCCACAGCTTGCCCTTGCCATCTCTTGGAACGGCGCTATCGTCAATCACCCAAGCGTTTTGATTCTTATCATGCCGCCAAATCTGCCAAGCATAAACGCCATCAAACAGTCTAAGCACTCGGTACTGCTCAATGCTTTCTAAGCCAAAGCCGTCCTCTGTTTCTTCGGTGACAAACTCCCAGATAACAACGAGCGAGAGCTTATGAATGCCGCCCACTTGAGCTGTACGCCAGTTAACAATCTGCTTTGCATCAATACTTACGATCGTCGCCCGAACATTACCCTTGGCCAACTCAGCTTTAGAGGTCGATTTCTCTGTTTTGGGGTAATCAACGAGAAGCCCGTGACGGCCTTTTTTCATTACTTCAGATAGAACGCTTTGAGATTGCTGGTAAATACTTACACCAGCGCCGTCGACGTTCTTCTTGGTGCAGTCCAGTGATGTCGGAACGACTAGCTCAGGCCACTTGCGAAACACTGCACCAATAATACTTTGAAGCGTTCTACCAGCGAAGCCAACGAAGCAGGCACGAAAGAGGTAGCGCTTGTATCTAGCATCAGCATCATCACCGACCTGGTGCTTTGGTAGATACTGCCCTTCCTTGGCTTTAATGGCTGCCTCGCCCGCACATACATCCTCAACTTCTTCCCAGCCAGGAAGCGCGTTGTCGTACTCTGAGCGCGTAAACGTTACATCTGCCATTAGTAAGCCATGCCTATGCCTGTTCTGATAACCGGCTTAACAACCGGGAATCGTTGGTGAATAAGATAGCCTGATGCATCATTGGGGTGATCCTGATCATGTTGTTTGTCTGGTTCGCCATTCCCTGTATAAACCTGCTGCTCCAATGCCTCTGTGTACGTTGGGCAGAGATCGGTATTCACGAGATACCGCCGTTCCTGATTCGCGTTGCAGAACATCGCATTCATGGCGTTGATCCGATCTTTAACCGGTGGATTTGCCTTTGGTGCATGAACAATAAAACCGGCTTGACGAAGAAGTGCTATATCGGTTTTAGATGCATCCACCGTCTTGCGAGAGTCGCCCGATGAGTCTGGGTAAATATGAATCTCTCTCGAACGTCGATACTCGCCGCCCATATAATCCCAGTAGCGCTCTTTGAGTCGCTGAATCATGTCTGGCGTATCTTTTCCGCCCATTAACTCATCAACTGCCTTTGGTTCTTTGTTGCGCAGCACATGCGTTACCGCCGCCATCTTGCCCACATTGAAATCTAGCCCCACAAAAGCAGGCTCTTTCTCTTCCAGTCGATCATTGCAATGATTAAGCGCCCGATCAAAGGCGCTGTAAATTGTGCCAGAAGTTAAGTTAGTAAACTCACCCTTCAGATAGGCCTTAATCAGCTCTTCAGCGTACGTTTCATAAAGGGTTGAAATGTAATCATCAGGAAGGTTTTTTTCATTCTCATACGTTGAGGCCTGAATGATTCCGTAATTCTTAGCTAGCAAGGGCTTCTCTCTCACCTTCTTGATAAACATCTGATAGACAAACTTAAAACCTTCAGGTGTTGTTGCTACATCAATGCCATTTTTAAGGCCGTCAACCTTGTAGCGCATTCGGGCAATAATTTTTGTCCAGGCTTGATTTGCCTTTGTTGCTGTGAGGATATCTAACTCATCGATTAGCGCATTCCCAATCTTGAACCCTACGATGTTTTGCGGCTTCTCCATTGAGCGGCAGATCGTCGTGCCTCGGTACCGGCGGCCTGAGTAAAAATGAACCTCTCGGTTTCCTTCCTTAATCTCGACATTCAGCCCAAGGCCGTATGCAACCTCTTCGATCGTTGGATAGAAGATGTCGCGAATATGGCCATACGTTGGGGCAAAGTAGCCCTGATTGATCTTTGGCCATCGATAGTAATGAGCGCACATTGCAGAAGAGCCCACCCAGGTCTTGCCGCTACCAAAGCCACCAACATATGATCGAAACTTGTGGGGCAACTGAATGAACGCCGCCTGAGGCCGATTAAGCTCAGCTCTCGCTATCTTTGCGACCATCTATCACTACAAATTCAACAGACACGGGATCGTCATCCTCGCTATCACGAGGATCAGGTTTAAAGTTCTCTCGGTAACTTGGGTCAATTTTCTTAAGGCGAAACATCAAAAGCGAATCAGAGTACTTTTGGACACTGCCAACCTCTTTTCCCTGGTAATAAATGCCCTCAGTAACACCGTCATGGGCCCGTCTATCGGCTTCAGCCTCAAGCGTTTCTTTATACTCGGCAAGAGAATCATCCCAGCGCTCACTAAACGCCTTATCTTCCTTGCGATAGTTGTACGCACTAGAGCGAGAGTACCCAGCCATCTTTGCAGCATTAGCAGGTCCATAACCCTCAGTAAGCGCCTCAAAAAACTTATCGTCTCGCTTGGCATCTCGCTTGGCATTGTTCAGCACTAATCACCAGCTACTTTGGTTTTTCAGCCCAAAGCTTATACAGCCCATCGATCCGCTCATGAATAGACCGATTACCATTTTCTATTGCCTCTCGAAGCTGCTTAATGTCAGCATGTGTCGCTGCGTTTTGCTCCAACTTCTCGAGGCGCTCCTCCAGATCATCAACACGCTTAATCGAGCGACTAAAGAACCACCGAATAATCCACCAGCTAGCAATTCCGGTGCCGCCCACAGCGGTTGCAGTAGCTGGATCAATTTCACTCATCAAAGCTTCCCCACAGCTTTTGAGTAAGCAGCGGGAAGATGATCCTTAATGCCCTTGAGCGTTGGCTTAACCTTGTTCTTGACCGCATGGGTATAGCGTAGCGCCCTACACCACAAAGAAAGCTTTTCACCTAACTCGATCACATGCCCATAGGTTTTGAATCCCCAGGCAACAAGAGGAAGAGAGGCGACCAGGTCATTGCCCACGATCACATTCAGGAACCGACAATTAGAAATATTCCACCCAGCTTTCTTTGTCAGTGCACGAGGTGCAGCAAATACAACTAACTCAAGATCATTGGGAAAGTAATGACGGTATTTATGAACCAACTGAATCGCCACGCCACCGCCACGACTATGCCCCGTAACCAGTACTGACTTCGCTCCCGTCTTTCTGACAGCCTCAAGAATTTGATCGGCAATCCTGTCCAGTTCAGCAGAAAAACCGGCGTGATAGCGCTTGCACTTGGTCTTACGAAAGATGAGGTTTCGAATCCAATCAAGAATATCGTTAGAGCCGGCGATAGCGACTACAGCAGAATCGCCCCGGTCTAGAACGTAGACAAACTCGCCCCTCTTATCGTTATCAATGTCGATCACAGTGATTTGGTCACCGTAGCGAGACTCAAGAAAGCCGCGGCTCTGGTATGCAAGCAGCGCCCAGTTACACGCTTCTTTGATTGTGGCTTTTATCGATGCTGTGACTTTCAAAACCATGCCCTCAGAAACGACAAAGGCCCCGCTAAGCAGAGTGCTCACGAGGCCTTGTCTATGTGTTTTTTATGTTGTCCAAATTGTCCAAACGAAAAAGCCCGGCACAGTGGCCAGGCTTTTTGGACAATTCACGCAATTCTAGGTAGTAATTCTAGTTACTGTTTAAACAGTTGTCAAAAAATCAAGGGAATGCAGCGGTTCTTTCCACAGAAAAAGATATTTTTCGATAGCCAACATTTGGATATACACCGCTTCAAAAGCAATAATCAGTAACATATGGAGTCATTTGCTTAAAAGCTGGTGTAATTCCCGGATGGGGATTACACCACGTTGGTTTGTATCGCTAGTTATGCGTAAGGGTCTACTTGAGCTATCATTCTTTCTCGCGTAACCACGCCTTTATTCAAATCCTCAAGAATAAATTCTTCCTGAAGCTTCCCTTCCTTGGCTTTAGCGTCCCAATAACCATCGTAAGTAGCGGCATCAACTAGTGCAGCAATTCGCCCAGCATTTTTAATTGCATCCTTATAAGAGCCTTCTGCAATTTCTTGGGCAATACTTATAATCCGCTGCGAGATACCACCTCTTTCTAATATCGCACCAGCGTCCCTTTTATCTTTCATTTTAAGCATTGATGTTCACTCCGTAGTCACGCATAACAATGCGCTCGATTTGACGTTTTCCGCTGCGCTACAAACGCAACTCAGCTTCTCCGTTAGGCGCTGCGTCCTGTTGCCTGCCTAAAGTTTGCCAAAACAGAGCCAAGGCAAGCGGCATGACTCAGCGTCCATTCGAAAAGCTCATCGTCTTCTTTCTTAGCTAAAGTCATGCGTACTTGCATTTGTAAAAATTCGCGATAGCAATCCTTTAGCCATTTCTCGAAATTCTCTAAATCTGTAACTTCAGCACACGCCGAAAATTTACCAAGAGGGTTGCGCTCTAGCATCTCACTAATAGGGATCATGCCAGCGGCAATCATCCGCTCATCAAGGCCAACCTCAACCAGGCAGCCGTGGGCATAACAGCCTTTAGGGTCAGTGCATTTATCACCGCACTTGGTATCGTCGCGCCTAACAATTGCATTCACCGGACTTGCTGCCTCGGCGTTTGGTTTAGGTTCTGTGGCTTCGCTCATGTTAATTTTTACTCCAATTTTTGTGGTCTCGCTTCCGCAAGCCTGTGATGCTTGGCGTTAGGCGTAGTTACCAACCTCTAAAACTTCGCCAAGGCCAATAACAAAATATTTCTTATCAGAGTCCAGTGCCTCATCATTATCTGGAGAGCAATGCTCACCTTTAATAATTGCAGCGCCATCAAATTCTACGCGAGCAAAGGGCTTATCTTTTCCGTAGCCGTTGGTGAAATGAATTTCGTCATAGTTTCTAATGCCGCTACTGCAAAGCAAGCGAGACATCCAGTGTTTTTTGTACTCACGATACTCAAATTTCTTTTCGCCTTTCACGATCAAATCAAACCATTGTTTCGTCAGGGTCAGTCGTAAAATACGCCTAACAATCGCATCCACTGGACTTGCTACCTCGGTGTTCGCTTCTAGCTCTGTGGTCCCGCTCATATCAATAATCGCTCCAAGTTTTGTGGCCTCATTTCCGCAAGCCCGTGATGCTTTGCGTTATGTGGCAGTGGTATCAACCAGTCCTGGGGATATCTTGGCTATATGAAAATCAGTTGCGTCTGGCTGTTTCACATTCCCAAATATAGATGAAAATGTCGCCATCATATCTTCTTCCTTATGAACAATGATTGTTCCGCTTGGCCCTTTAAATTCGAGCATCCCATTCCATTCGCTAACCTTCTCAAAATCTTCATAGGTCTTATCACCTATGGTCACTTTGAATTTATTAACTTGCTGTATTGTTACTTTATTAGTCATGGTTCTGGTCTCCGTAGCCCACATAACAAAGGACATTAAATTGACGGCGAACGCGCCGCGTCTTTTTCTATTTCAGTGGGCCGCAATTTATGCCTAACGTTATGCCTCTACTTCAGTTATCCGGAAATTCCGGAATACTCAGTTATTCGGGATTTCCTAATAGCTCAACTTTCCTTATTTTTCTCTAAGCTCATTGAGTGCAAATTCCAATCCCTTGCTAACGCCTGGTGTTTTTAAACTCTCGGCCACTTTTAACGCGAGAATTAATGTCATGAGCTTGTCTGCGGGCTTGGGCCATTTTTCCGTCCGTTCCCATCGGCCCCATGTGTCGCTAGCATTTTGCCCAGCTTGACCAGCGAACAATTCACCAGCCTCCTTTTGTGTGAGGCCCAATGCCTTACGCACTTCGGTTGCTTTGTTCATTTTTTTCGTTCTCCCGCTGTTTCAATTGCGAGTTCTAGCGTTTTAATAGTTTTTATTTCATCTATTTTTCTTCTTAGAGTCTTCTGATTTGTTGTTTTTTGAATTGCAAAATCGATATCTTTTTCAGTGATGCCACGTTTTTTTAATGTTGTTTTAATTGTTTGTTTTTCAGTTGCGTCAAGCTCGATATTGTCGTTAGCATTTTCATGCTCGAAAAACGTATCGAATCCTGCTTTCTTGTGTTCGAGTTGCTTCCTATTTGCTGTTAGCATTTTGCATGTCAGTTCAGAAAGGTCTATTTTCTTGAGTCGCATTACGTCGTAATGATCTTCTTCCCAACTGTCAGCCGAGGTTAGAGAGCTATCGATATGTATGTGTGCAGTTGTTGAGTCATGAAAGATATTGCTTAATAGTCTCGCTACTTCAATCGGGACATCAATATCGGCGCCACCTGCTTCGAATTTATTTTTACGCTGATGCTCTGGAAAATTTAATCGCTCGTATTCGTCCAATAAATCGAGGCCTGCTTTTTCCGAATATGGGAAAAATACTATTTTGAATTTCATTTTATTGCCTCAGAAGCCGGCCAAATTGGCCGGCCGCGTTGGTTTAAGGTTGTTACTCAAGTCCTAAAATTATGTTCTCTGCCGTTGTTTTTAGCCATTCCCTTTGATTATCAATATTTGCACGTCTTTCTATATTTTCTATTTGTTGCTTATAGCTTTTTTCTGTGTATATTTCTGAAAATTCTTCACCGTACATTTTGTCGCCGGGCTTAGTGTCAGCTAAGAACTGCTCTACTTCCTTCTTTGCTTTTTCACATTTCACTCTTGCTTCTTCTTCAAAAAAAGACGGACTAGTCAATAATTTTCCATAGTATGAGTCGGTATACTTTCCCTCTTTTAGATCCTTATATAGTTGCTCTACAAGCTCGTCACGTGTCTCGTACATTTGATCTCTCCTTGCGTTGTTTTCTCTCTGACTGTGAATACATTATATACGACACATTGTCGTATCGAAAGGGGTTTTTAAATTAATTTAGAACGACACATAACAAGCGGCTTCATTTTCGCAACCTTCCCTCAATCATCAGCACAACCCTCAGCTTCGCCTTCTCTCCTTCAGTCAAACCTGCAGCGCTCACATCAAAGCGCTCAATACTGGCTTGCCACTCCTCCTCCATAGCCTCTTCACGCTCATTAAATAACTCAGAGTAAACAGTCACAACCTCATGCACTTGCTCCGGATTATGTGCCCTCAAATACGTATCAAGCGACTCATGAATCTGTCCAAGCATGATCAAAAACTTACCCTTACTGATCTTCATTAAATTCGCACACACAGGAGTTCCAAACTGCGATTGATATTTAAGTAAAATTACATCTTTAAACATTGGGCTGCGAAGATGATTTACAGCATCCTCCATCATTTCAGCAACGGGATTATCTGGAATCGACTCCCGATACTTGCCACGACTCTCAACACATCGCATGTGATCGATATCACGCTGAACAAAACGCTTATGTTGTTCAGTGCCAACATTCAACATGTGCTTACTACCGCGATGCTTAAACTTGCTCGTAGTGTCTTTGTTTTCGGTCATCATTCGGTACTCGGGCGAGCTACTGCTAGAGCCAAGGCCGTTATCACTACGGCCCCGACTCCAGTTAGCCCACACATCCAACCAATAATCGATGTGAGAAAGCATAACTTAGTGCTTTGTTTCGGTAGATGTAAATAAATCGTCTTGAATATTCTTGCCCGCAGCAGCACGAACCAGGCGACTCGTCTGGTCAACGCGAAGACGTTTGTCTTCATCCATGTCAATTAGCTTGCATTGATACTCAAACGTCGCTACGTCAATGCCTTCGCTTTTAAGTTCTTCACGAATCAAAGAAGCATCTGCATTGAGCTTGGCTCGCTCCTGATTGATTTCATCCATCGCAGCCTTTTTATCCATGATGAACTTATTGATTTCTAAGCCTGGCTTAGGTACTTCGGGTAAATTATCACCTTCAATTTTCTGGACCTGAACCTTCTCATTTTCTTCCATTTCAGCTTGCGAGCTTTCCGTACCATCCAGTACGCCAGGCTCATCAAAGGCGCGGCCATTTCCTTCTAGCGCTTTACGGGCTGAATCAACATCAGCATCACTTACTGCGGCCGGTAATTGGGTTACGGTTGTCATAATTACTTGTCCTTTTGGGAGTTAATGAATTGAGTGAATGCGGCCCGTGTTTTTACCTGCGAAGGCAAAAGGTCTAACTTCTGAGCAGTGATCACGACGCCAGGCCGGTCGCCATAACACTTACGCTCTGACGATGAAGCAACTTGCGCATCATCAAGCCAAACAATCCCGTTCATGGCGTCCTTGGCCGCCTTCACAAGATTGTCTAAATCTGGTTTTGCTGTATGCACCACCTGACCATTCAAGGCTGCTTCTTGTTTCCAGGTAGGCCATGACATCGATGGCACAAAGAACGCGATGACTGTAAGTTGTACCGGCCCCTCGATCGGTTTTCGCCCACTCATCTGCATTCTGGCTACTTGGCGAGCATCCTTTTCCCACGCCCTGGTTTTCTTCGGCGTAATAGCAATCCCTGTTGCCTTTACAAACTGAGGTCGCCCCTTGGCCACGGGCTGGCCAGAAATTGAAATAGTGATGATCTCGCTCATAACTAACCACGCCTCTCTTCGCTGTACTCCATGCACCCACAGTTAACGCAAGGGTTGCCAGGTGCTTTTGAGTAATAAACTTTCTCGCACTTTTTGCAGATGTATTTGAATATCATGTCGCTACCCTAAAATTTTCAGCCCAACAAAAACAGGGCAAATAACGGTGTTAATCCCAAACCTCTAAAACCTGCTTTTTCATTTCTTGATTGGTCTGAAGGTCGTTCATACGCTTACGTCGCTTGCATGCTGTTCGCTGATCATCGGTTAACTCTCTGGTCTTCTTGCCAGTCACGGGTCGACCGTAAGAAATTTGCTGTACGTGATTGGGTTTCATGGGTTCATCCTCTCGGTTAATCCAGGCCATTCTTTTTCGCATAAGGCCGATGGGCTTCAGGGCGCTCAAGTGGCAAAGGTAAAATTTCTGGTGCGTAATTGACGAATCGCACGAACTGACCCTGGAACGCCAGTTTCACAGCGCTAATTTCGCCACCCCTTTGCTTTGCGATCAGAATTTCAGCAACGCCTTTATCCGGCGTGTACGCGTCATAAACTTCATCGCGGTAGGGGAAAATAATCACATCAGCATCTTGCTCGATAGAGCCTGAATCACGTAGATCCGACATCATGGGTCGCTTGTTCGGGCGATTCTCAAGGCTGCGATTGAGCTGTGAAAGCAGCACTACAGGAACGCTTAACTCCTTCGCTAGTGATTTGAGCTGTCGAGTGATCTCGCCAATTTCGAAAGTGACGTTCTGGCCTTTGATCCGCATTAACTGCAAGTAGTCGATCATAATCAACGACAAGGCACCGTCGCGAGCCACACGACGAGCACGAGCGCATAACTCATGCACACTCAAGTTAGGAGTTTCATCGATAATTAACGGCGCATCTGAAAGCTCAGCATTAACCCGGGCAAGGCTTGCCCAGTCTGCATCATCAAGCCGGCCTGTACGGATATGGTCATGAAGAATATTGCCGGTCGAGGATATGCAGCGATCAAGTAATTCATTGGCTGGCATTTCCATCGAAAACACCAAGCTTTTTTCGCGTAGCGTAACGGCCGCATGCTCGATCATGTTCATGGCAAACGTAGTCTTTCCCATCGATGGGCGGCCAGCCACAATCACCAAATGCCCTGGATGAAGACCGGCCAATTTTTTATCCAGATCAACCCAGCCCGTCGACAAACCGACAACGCTATCCTCACAATCAAACCGTTTTTGAATTTCCTCGTTGACCCCTGTCATGTACTCGCTGGCCTTTTTCGGCTGCGTGGTTTTCTCAGAGGTCGTGATGGAGGTAATGCGGTGCTGTGCATCATTCACAATTACGGGCAGCTCCTCGCTGCCATGTACGGCCTCGATCAAATCATGGGCATCAGCAACCAGTTGACGACGAATCGCGTAATCGCGAACAACTTTGGCGTAGTGTCGAACATTCGACGACCCAGGCGTATTGTTCGCGATGTTGGCCAAGTAAGACAATCCACCCACCGTATCGGCTTGCCCTGCCCTTTCCAGGTGCTCATGAACTGCAACCACATCCGTTGCACCATCGCCGCGAGCGAGCGCAGTCAGTGCAGAAAAAACAATCCTGTGGTCTTTGCGAAAGAAATCACTCTCACTCACAGTGCCCACCACGCGCTCCCAGCAATCGGACCACATCATCACTGCACCCAAAATCATTTGCTCAGACTCAACGCTGCACAGCGGTTTAATCATTGCGCCGTCAACGGGGGCAAACTCAGGCATGGTGTTTGGCGTTGACTCAGACATTGATTCCGTGCTCCCTGGCCGCTTGCATGCCGACGGTGGTCAGCTGGTACTTGCCATGAGGGTTTAGCCACCAGAGCTTGTGGTAATTCTTGCGGACATAATTTCGAAAATGAGCCTTCCAGTCCGTGTATTTTTTCTTGCCAGTTTTGTCGGGGTTGGTGTAGTCGTCCTTGAACACGGTCCAGCACAAACCCAAATACCCGTCTGGCAAATTGATTTCGCTTTCGTAATCAAAAATCTTGTCGTCAGGCGGTATGGGTTTTGTTCCGGCTTGATCACATTCATCGAGATAGGTCTTCAACAGGACTGGGGATGGTTTTGGTTTTTTTCCTTCGTCATCAAGCGAAGCAGAAACCGGCTTTTCGGTTTCGGGATTTTTTTTGTTTATTTTTTTATTTACTTTTACATCTACATTTACATTTGTGGCATTTCCGCAAACATAAACCCAGTTTCCGCCGGAATTAACCGAGTTAATAACGTAATCTTCTATTACAGCCACTGTTTTCTTCTTTTTCGCAGCGTCAAAAAAACGCTTTTGAATAGCCTTCGAGGTCAATATTTCATGTTCTTCGTGCTTTTCGCTGTCAAATATATTCCGGCGTAAACACACGTTAATGCAGTCGGAAACCTCGTTTACGTCGACATCTATTTTTCTTTTTATTAGCAAGTGCAGGTCAATATTGTTACCAATGTAGTAGCCTTCATTGCTATAAATCATCTGCCAAAGCGTGACCAAAACACCTAGGCCAGTCGCCCCTTTTTCGATTAAATACATCTCGATCTTGTCGTCAAACTGACAATCAATCGGGAAGTAATCGATACCCTGCTTTGTTGGTCTGGCCATACCCTTGTTCGCCCTTAATCTTCTTCAGAACCGTTAAAAACATCATCAATCACCGCCTCAGCCAGAACCCCAAGCAAGAGCGCCGCAACAACAACAAGGCCGATAATAAAGAAGATAAGAAACGTAAATTCAGTGCTGACATCCATGGTCTAATCCTCCGCATTCAATGTGTTTTTGAGCTTGGCCAATTCCCGTTCTGCCTCTTGTATTTCTTTGCGAATCATTAGCTTCTCATTCGCATCTAAAAAGCCGTCATTGTTCTTAAACTCAATAAGGCGACGCGATATGTCTGTTACCTCATTAATCGCGCTCAGGGTGGCCTCATACATGTTGTCGTGCTTATCAGTGGTATGAGTCTTAAGCGCATAACCAAACATCTGACAAAACACATCCAAGGCAACAGACACATCACTTACGTTGTGCATGGTGGCAATTAGCTCATTAACTCGCGGCTGATGCGTGTCATCGTAGGGCGCTAAATAATTGATTAAGGTCTTGGGTGTCATACCCAGCTTTCGGGCAATACCTGAGATGCCACCCTTCGTGGATTTGGCTTCTTGATGGAGTGCGACATAAAAATCATCCATGTCCGGCGTGTAATCGTTTTCAGTTTCCACTGTGGGAATCTCCTGGGGTTGGCATGATGGGTTAACGGTGAGGATTGGGTTAAGCACATGACGACTTTTGCTGAAGAAAATCGTATTCATCGGCTAAGTCGCGCATCGTCATTTCTCCTTCGCTAACTCTCTCCATTTGGGTCCAGCGACCAGGAGGGACTCCAAGCTTGGTCCACTGACTAATTGCTCCCTGGGTCGCACCAGGACCGTGATCTTTATCTAGCATCGACGACAGCCTTGTTTGACTATTACTGTCGCGCTCAAGGTATTCATTAATGTTCATTGAAGTCTCTCTCCGTTCGTGTCCTCTAAGTATTAGTGCGGCTAATGTTTTTGTCAATACCTAGGCTAATTGTAATTAAGCACAGATATATTAGGATCGCTAATATGGCAAAGAAAGAAATTACGAAAGAAGACGAATTAGCTGCGTCAGTGTTGCGTGAGCTGTGGAGCCGCCTGCAGGCAAAAAGAAAATCAAAAAACATGAGAAAGCTTAGCCAAGAGAAGGCGGCTGAGTCCCTGGACATGTCCCAAGGTGCATTCAGTCATTACCTGAATTGCCTCACTCCTTTGGGTGTTCAGGCAACGCTGAAGTTTGCGAAATTCTTCGGCGTCGCTCCTTCGGACATTAGGCCTGATGTCGCCTATTTAACCCAGACAGAACAGCCATCAAGTCAGTCTGCAACACCACCCTTGGCCCAGGAAAGCACCACAGCCTACGGCTACGCAAGCGAGAATGACCTGCTGCTAGCTGTAATGAAGGTCACAAAAGAAGTGCTCAAAGAGCGCGGCATTAAGCTGCCCGACGATAAGGAATCTGAGCTGATAGCGTTATTATTTGATGACGCCAAACGCCAAGGGAAGGCCCAAGACCCCGAGTGGATTGCTCGCCTTGCCCGCTTTGCCGGATAGCCACGATAATTTTAGTAAAATCATCTAGTAACAATTATTTACTGTAGTCATTTGTTATACATGACGTTACACATACAGAGGTGACTGTATGCGTAACTCTGTAATATTGATTGTTGATGATGAAGAAATGGGGCGAGCGCCGCTTCGGCTTTTATTAGAAAAAAATGGATGCATTGTTATTGAAGCTAGCAGCGGTGCAGAAGCGCTAGCTATTATCGCAACAAACCATGTTGATGTAGCTATCATAGATTGCATGATGCCTGGAATGTCAGGCCTTGAGCTTGCTGTTGAGTTAAATAATCTTGGTACAGCATTCATTGGCACAACGGCAGCCAGGGACGACGGTATTATTGCTGAGTGGGATCGCCTTGGCTCAGTTGGTTATATTGATAAACCGATTCAGCTACAGCAAGTGCTAGCCTCTGTGAAAGTGGGTCTGCGCTATGTTCGGCGCGTCACAGCGCTTGAGTCGGCTGTTGAGAACTCACGCGCCCTATCGGGAGCTATTGCAATCATTTGCTGTCGCCTTGGCCTGTCCGTTAATGACGCCAAAAAATTCCTAGCTACAGAATCAAATCGGCGTCGCGTCAAATTACATGACTTAGCGACAGAAATAATGAATCAGGTCGATGCTAGATCGAATCTTCCCGACTGCATTAGGGACTCATTAATAGACCCTAGCAACTAATCACGGTATATTCGGTGCTCGCCCTACCAGCAGCGCGAATCATACAGCGTCCTACCAAAAGCACGCACAAATAATAAAACTGGCAATGCCAGGATTTGTGCTTTTTGGGGAATGCATGGACAGCCAAAAAATTATTCAATTTCCAACCAAGATCGAAGTAGAGCCCGATGAAGCGGCGCTTAAGGATCGTATTGAACATCTTATTAACAGCGCAACTCAAGAGCCATCATCGCCCGCTAAGCGCTCCGCACGCACCAGCTCACCTCTAACAATAACAAGCCCCTTGGGCGCTTTAACGCCAACCTTCGTCTGATTGCTACTCTGGTCAACGATAACTACCTCAATAAGGTCTTCGTTAAACAGCTCCTCGACAGTCATGCCGGGAGGAAGGCCTTTGTTGGGGTAGATATAAAATGATTCGCCGGCTCGGCGTTTGAAATTGAGCATGTCCCGTCCTTGGGTTGTGTTTTGTTGCCCTTCTTTTGCCTGAAGAGCTTCTATTTCCTTATTGATGAAGAGTTTGCAGATACGCCAGCCTTCAGGGATAAGTTAAAGGCTGGTGTATTGGTGCAACTAAAGGTTGAGTGCTGTGAAAAGAGCTAACTACTACAGGCTATGTTGCAGCGACACCGCAGCTTCTTTTAAATACTTGGTCACGCAATCAAGCCCCAATCGAGCCACTAATTCGCCGCTTATTCTTTTGTCTTGCTCTTCCCCTCATCAAGGCCAGCCAAAAAAGACAAAATAAGCTTGGATGGAATATTAAGGATTGCCTCCCGTGCTCCGTAAACCTTGATTTCAAAGCCTTTGGTTTTCTTTTCCTCTAGGAATTGGCGCGAGAGCGACACCCCGATTGTTTCTGTCAAAACACAGCCAAGCACTTTGGATGAGCAGTCGGTATCTGAGCCAATCTTGGTTACCTTATGATAATTTCCATCTGTGTCGACAGCGTTTTTAACAAAACCCCACTTTTCAAGAAATGTCACGTCGGCATATAACTGAATGTATGAAACCTCTCTTGTGGATTCGACAACACTCCCTCGAAGAAGCATGCTCTTATGTCGCGGAGTGGTAACCTTATATACCTTCTCAAAGCGATCATACTCCACCTTTGAGTCAATATTTAGCTCAGAAACCGATTCTTTGCCAAATAACGCTAACGCATCATTGTCCGTGAGACTAGCCCCGTTTTCTTTCGTTATACTGCTCATTAGCGATTTTTTCGCAGTACCGCCGTACAGGTAATATATGTCACAGCCCTGAGTCACTACTTTGGTAGAAAACGCCTTATCTCTCTTGAGCAAATCCCCGTTAAACTCTTCTTGCTTGTACCTGTATTTGGCTAAAAATGGCCTCTGAGCGCCTTTGTCTTCGGCGGTAACAAGGCCTGTTTTTACTACTTTGAACCCACCTGAAACTAAGGCTGAATATGCCGATATTTCCCGCTGCCAAATCTTTTCTTTAGTGGGATCGTAAAAAAAGAAGAGAGTGACGTATTGCTTGCTCTTGTCTGCAAGTCTATAGGTGTCGCCCGTTATGTCAGCAAACCCACATTCGCCACTATTGACTGCACTATCGCCTAGGTGTTTAACGGGCCCCGCGGTCTGACACCCGCCCAACATCAACGCCAACACAACAACTAAATACCTCACCTAAATAACCCTCCTTGTTTACATCTACTTTTCAAGAATTTCTAATATATAACCATCCAGATCAACCTTTGCAGTCATTGACCCAATAACAACCGCACCGAAGGAATTTTTCCCACGGTAGCTCGTAGCAACTACTAAGTGATCTCCATTATCAGAAAACCTAGTTCTGGCATGCTCGTAGCTATCAGGGTCTTTCATGCTTTCCTTAATGAGTCGCTCTAAACTGCGATGAGACCCATTCCACGGGGAGAATTGACTTTCCACCCTTTGTTTTCGAGCTTCTTTGACCTCATAGAAGGCAATCTTTTTAGAATATTTTTCGTTAGAGGGGTCTAGTGCTTGAAGCTCTTTGTAGCGGGTTAGATTTTCGCTGAATTCCGATGCAGGGATATTTTTCAGCTCTGACAGGAGGGTCGCCACCCTTTCTTTCTTAGTTGCTTCAATTTCTGCCGCTGTTTTTTGCACTGGCGGCGGTGCGCTCACGCCAGCCACAACAATCAGCACCAACAGAATAAGAACTAACCAGGTTACACGGGATGTTTTCCGCCTTTTTGCGCCGCATTTAGGGCATGCGTCAGCTTTTTTACTGACCTCGTTGCCACACTCTTTGCATTTTACTAATTTGCTCACCTCAACCCTCCTTGTTTGTTTTTCCCATTGTACCTGATAATAAATAATTTAATTATTAGCTTGGCTATTGACTAATGTCATTAGCGGGGCTAATATTTCAATCAAGCCATCACAACAAACAAAGGACGTCATCATGCAAAACGAAACTACAAAAGCGCTGCTTGCTCTGACGGGCTGCGTCAGTGATGAGGGTGTCTTGATAGCCGTCACCACTCTCAACGAAAGAGGGCGGATCTACGACCAGATGCTGACTGATGCTCTTCGCTCTAGCCCGCGCCTGGAAAAGCTGCCTTTGCCAGAGCAAGACGGCTTGTGTTTTGCCAAGTGGGCCAGCCTGCCCGCTGATGAGGCACACGAGATATTTGCTGACTTAATCAGTGGCAGTGATCGAATTGTGGGAATGATGCAGCAATTTCGAATGGAAGAGGTGATGACTGTATTTGCTCAACTGCTCTCGTGGCAAGAGCGCGAGCACGATTCATTGGGCATTCAAGAAGACATGAACAAAGCAGCGCGTGAGATTCACGAAACAAGACTGATGGAAGCGGACGAAATAAGGAGGGCGTCGTAATGACAAATATTGGCATTAATCAATCGGCTCGCATCGATATGGTAATGAGTGAGGCGGCCAGAGAATCAAAGGCCGCAGCCGCAGCACTGGGGCGTAACGCATTGCCTGAGGCCCATTACCACGCCCAACGAACAGAGACGCTTATTGCTGATCTTCAGCGCACCTTTTACGCCGCTGTTCGTGTTGATGATCTCTGTAGTCGTGGGCAATGCAGTGGGTGCGATGTCTACGAGAACTGCCCTGCTGTGCCTTCGCTATTAGTGAAGCAAGAAGGCCTTGAAACCAGTAATTAATCATTGGAGAACATTATGAGTAACGAGAAAACACTTGCCTGTGTCGATGACATTAACGCCGTCCAGGTATTTACAGGCGAGGGGATCGACCCGATTATCCAAGCCGTTAAGGATGAGGTGCTTGGTATTGCGCCGGATATTTCAACAGCTAAGGGTCGTGCTGAAGTAAAGGCTCGCGCCTTTAAGGTAGCGCGTTCCAAGACTGCGCTTGATGACGCGGGCAAGGCCTTGGTTGCGGGAAAGAAAGCGGAAATTAAGGTGGTTGATGGCGCTCGCAAAAAGATGCGCGACTCGCTTGATGCGATTCGTGACGAAGTACGTCTTCCTCTTACTGAATGGGAAGAAGCCGAGGCCATTCGTAAAGCCGAAGAGGCTCGTATTGAACATGAGCGTATTAGCTCTATTCAAGCGCGAATCTCTGATATGCGTGATGCCGCTACTTTCTTCTCCGGAGAGACTGCCGACGACATGGCAAGACGACTGGAGGCGGTTACCGAAATAGTTATTGATGGCTCCTTTGTTGAATTCCAGCCCGAAGCCGAGCGTGCCAAGGCTGCCACTATTCACGCCATCACCACCACATTCGAAGCCCGCCGCCAATACGAAGCTGAGCAAGCAGAATTAGCCAAGCTAAGAGCTGAACAGGCAGAGCGTGACCGCATCCATGCAGAACAACAAGCCGAACTTCGTAAACAACAAGAAGAACAGGATGCCAAGGCCAAAGCCGAGCAGGAAGAAATTGACCGCCAGCGCCGTGAAGTTGAGGCTGAAGCCGCCCGCATCCAGAAAGAAAAAGACGAAGAAGCCCATCGTATCCAAATGGAGCAAGCAGCCAAGGAAAAAGCAGGTCGTGAGTTAGCCGAACACCAAAAGCGGGAAGCTGAAGAGTTTGCAGCAAAACAGGCCGAACAAGAGCGTCTGAAAGCTGCTTGGCCAGAAAAGGAAAAGCTTCGCGTGTGGGCTTGCAATGATCTTCAAAAGTTAATCGATTCAATTCCTGAGGTAAATGACAAAGAGCTTATGGCGCTAACTGTAAGCCTTAATAACCGTCTACGCACAATGAGAAGCCAGGTACTGGATCTTGTTGTTGATGAAGAAGCCTCTTAGAGGAATAACCCATGCAAACAACAATTAAGCTAACCACCATTCGAGCAAGCTCCTTAGGTGAATTATTCGACTGCCCCGCTAGATGGGAATCAAAGCACATTCTAAAGATGCACACACCATCAAACGGTAAGGCTCAACTTGGTCGAGCGGTGCACGCCTCAACGGCTGCATATGACCAAGCGGTCTTGGATGGTTCAGGCATCACTATCCAAGAAGCTGCAGGTGCTGCAGTAGACACCATATCCAACCCAGATGAAGAAGTTTCTTGGGATGATGACAAGCCTGCTGACGTTGAAAAAATAGCCCTATCTCTTCACCGCAAATACTGCGAGCAAGTGGCACCAACTCAAAACTATGTGGCCGTGGAAGTGCAATGTGATCGACTCGAAATTACTGATGTTGGTTTAGCGCTCACCGGCACAACTGACCGGATACGCAAGACCAATGGAGGCTACGGCATTGTTGATATTAAAACAGGCAAGCAAGCTGTTGCCAAAGACGGCCACGTCAATACCAAGGGCCATGCCTACCAAATCGGTGTTTATGAATTGCTTGCTGAATATGGCGGCGGCTTACCCATTACCGCACCTGGTGAAATCGTCGGGCTTAACACAGCAAAAACACCCGCCTCTCAGCGTATTGGCTCTGGGGAGATCACGGGCTCAAGAGCCGTATTACTTGGTGATGCTAGCAATACAGGAATTCTCTCTCAAGCATCAAAGCTAATTCACTCAGGCAGCTTCTACGGCAATCCAAAATCAATGATGTGCCACGAACGCTATTGCCCGCGGTACACCACCTGCAACTTTCGAAAATAAGGACTTAACCCATGGATCAGCAAGTCACTTTATCCCAAATGCAACAACAAGGAAGCCAGGAAGTAGTTACCGCTGGCTTCAGCACTTCCGCTAGCTTTGAGCTAATGCAGCGCCAAGCAAATATGCTAGCCGCCTCAACGCTAGTTCCTCAGCAGTACAGAGATAATTTATCGAACTGCGTGATTGCGCTAAACATGGCTAACCGTGTTGGTGCCGATCCACTAATGGTTATGCAAAACCTTTATGTCGTTCATGGAACACCTGGATGGTCTGCCAAGTTTTTAATCGCATCATTTAACCAATGTGGTCGCTTCTCTTCTGTTCGGTATGAGTGGAAAGGCAACCCAGGTGATCGTGATTATGGTTGTCGTGCGTGGGCAATGGAAAAGGCAACTAATGAGCGCGTCGAATCCCCTTGGATTACATGGGATCTAGTTCGTGCTGAAAAGTGGGACAGTAAAAATGGCTCTAAGTGGAAAACAATGCCCGAAAAAATGTTCATGTATCGCTCTGCTGCATGGTTGGTGGATACCGTTGCTCCTGAGATATCCATGGGTCTACAAACAGCCGATCAAATTAATGAAACATTTGATGCAAAGATGGATGAGACCGGAGCCTATAGCGTTACCACACAAGACCTAAAGCAAGAAGAAAAGGCGGTCACTCCAGATGATGAGGCAAGCCCAGATCAAGAAATAGTAACACTGCCAGCCACCTATGCATCAGTAGCTGGCGATATCAAAAATGCCAAAACAGCTGATGACGTTGAGCTTGCTGAATCGTTAATTGGGTCTGTCAAAAACGAAATCCACCGCGGCGAATTAATTAAACAGCTTAACACCAAGAAGCAGGAGCTAGGGGCCGCTTAGGCCTCCCTCCCCCGTTAATCACGAGGTGAATCATGCTCATCAATATTGTTCATCTTAGAGAATGGCTTGGCGTGCATCACACGAAAAAAGTAATCGCTTTTCTACGAGAGAAGCAGATCCCGTTTGAGCTGCACAACGGCCAACCCATCACAACCGAGGCCGCGATTAATTCGCGCCTCATGGGTGGCGACACTGAGAAGGAAGAGGTGAAATTTTAACCTCTCTCAATAAACGTAAGGAATTCAATATGAAAAATAAATTATCTGATTTGAACGATCACTTGTTCATGCAACTTGAAAGGTTAAACAATGAAGGCCTAAAAGGCGAAGACCTGCAATCTGAGATTGATCGCTCCAAGGCAATCACTGATGTAGCCAAATCAGTAGTCAGTGGCGCAGAACTTCAATTAAACGCTTTAAAACTTAAAGCTGAATACCAAGGACTACAGGCTGGGGATATGCCAAAACAGCTAACAGGACAAAGCTAATGAAAGGTCACCCAATTAAATATTCCGAAGCAGAGATGAAATGGGTTAGTGATAACAGGACGCTCCCAAGTAAAGAGCTACACACCGAGTTCTCCAAGAAATTTAATCGCACCGGTGTATCAGCAACAAACCTTGGCTCTTTACGAAAGCGTAAAGGCTGGTTAACTGGTCGATCAGGATGCTTTCACAAAGGCCATAAGCCGCACAACGCAGGTTCCGCTGGCACGGGATTAATGAAGCCAAACAAGACAAGCTTTAAGCAAGGAGCTAGGCCGCACAACTGGATGCCAGTTGGGTCAACGCGAGTCTCGAAAGATGGCTATATTGAAGTAAAGACCCAGGAACCAAGAGTCTGGGCTCAGCTTCACACCCTAGTTTGGTCTGCTAAACATGGTGAGGTGCCAAGCGGCCATTGCGTTGCATTTAAAGACGGCGATAAAGAGAATATTCACCCAGATAACTTAGAGCTAATTACTCGCAACGAGAACCTTCAGATAAACAGGCTCCAATGCTCAAGCCTTGATCTTGAATTAAGACCTGTCGTCAGAACGCTAGGTAAGTTGATAGCCAAGACAAGTGAAACGGCCAGAGCTAACTAGCATTACTGAATATAAAATAAAGGAAGCCTCATGAAACAAGACTGTGAAAAATACAACGAATGCCGCCTACCCGCTCAAACTTGTAACAGCCGGTGTATTGAATACAAGAAAGCTCAATGGGTGAAGATTATCTTCAAGGTGAAGAAATAATACCTGATTTCCACTGACATCCAGCACCACTAGCAATACCCTGTCTTGATGTAACCATGAGAAATTAACCATGAGCAAAGGCAAGAATCCTCTTCCTCCTAGCACATATAAAGGAAAATCGGCATACGAATACCGCCCATACCTGGGCGAAGGCCAGAAGCGGCCATGCACCCGATTATGCTCGCTTGATGCCCCGATCTCGACTGTCTGGCAAAAATGGGAAGAACTCCAAGCCAATCACGTTAGCACCTTGGCTTGGCTGCTAACGGAATACAAAAATAGCAGAGAGTTTGAGTTCATTGGCAAACGGCCAAAATCCAAAGACACAATCAGGGAGCACTCCAGAATCATTGATGCCCTTGTCAAATACCCATTAAAGGCAGGCGGTGACACATTCGGGAAAGTTCACTTGAAGAACATTACAAAGGGCGTGATACGTCGTTATCTCGATAAGCGAGAAGAAGACGGTGCGCCGGTTGCTGGCAATCGTGAGAAAGCAGTAATCAGCAAAGCATGGAATTGGGCACTTGAGCGAGACTTCGTAGCCGTTGAAAACCCCTGTGACAAGGTTTCCAGAAATCAGGAGAGTAGTCGCAAACGATACGTGACGGACGACGAATACAACAAATCCTATGCTCTGGCAGCCAGTGGCCCGTCCTATCTTCAGCCTATGATGGAGATTGCTTACCTGTGCCGAATGCGTAGAGGGGAAATACTCAAAGCGACCAAGGACCAGGTGCTAGAGGATGGATTGGATACTCTCAGACTAAAAGGAAGCCGTGACACTCTAACTAGCTGGTCGGACCGATTGAAAGCCGCTATTGACATGGCCGGCGACCTGCCCTCTCAAATATCGAGCATTTACATTATTCACGACCGGCATGGGCAACCAATCACGATCACCGCCTTTAATAGTGCCTGGCAGCGACATAAGAAGAAAATGAAAGCGGCAGGTATCGAGCCCTTCAATTTCCACGACCTGAAAGCCAAGGGTGTGTCCGACACTGAGACAGGAAAGCAATTGGCTGGCGGCCATCGATCAGCCGATCAAACCGCTATTTATGACAGGAAAAAGCCAACGGTTACGCCGACCAAATAGTGAATTCTGTCGGAAGACCTGTCGGAAATCGGGTATATAACGAAAAAAGCAGCTACCACCAAAAGTGATAACTGCCTGATCTTAAGCTACAAAATTTGGTCGGGACGGCAGGATTTGAACCTGCGACCACCTGCACCCCATGCAGGTGCGCTACCAGGCTGCGCTACGCCCCGAGGCACTTGGTAAATGAGACTACCGAAGAGGGCGCAAATATTAAC
>Ga0316204_10002442_pt1 | contig 41958 bp, 40 predicted proteins | sample 6monrhotite_MG_2_FD_205661 | JGI IMG/M metagenome (GOLD analysis project Ga0316204, IMG submission 205661) | Microbial mat bacterial communities from mineral coupon in-situ incubated in ocean water Damariscotta River, Maine, United States -... | ecosystem: Environmental > Aquatic > Marine >... | reverse complement strand
CAAGCGACTTTTTCATCTAAGCCAGTATGTGAAGACTGCTCTAAGCTGTAAACCCCAGGCAGATCAATCAAATGGTAGTGATGTTGATTAAATTCAAAGTAGCCCGATTTTTGCTCAACCGTGACACCTGGCCAGTTTCCCGTGGTTTGCTGACTGCCCGTTAAACGATTAAACAGCGTGGTTTTACCACTGTTAGGGTTACCAATAAGCCCAATTTGAAAGGCTTGATGAGAGGCGTAAGCATTTTTCTTTAATTTGATTTTAGGTTTGGTATGTGGATGGACATGGGTCATGATAAAGGTTCAACTTGTATAAAATCAGCGATCTGTCTATCAATCGCAAAGCGGCTGCCATCCACGCTGACCACCAGGTTTCGCCCACGTATTAATATGAGTTCTACCACGCTTTTGGTATGAAAACCTAAATGCACTAAGCGCATTTTAGTTTTAGCCTCACCTGTTAAGGCAGTAATTTGACTGATTTGGCCAGCATGGCATTGTGACAACAGTAAATTGTGCTTAAGCGGAGGGGGCTGTTTAGACATAGAGGCCTTTAACTTGATTTTTTCTGTACTTTATAGAGTGCCACTTCTCCTAACCAGTTGGGGGCGATACGCATACCAAAGCTACTACGGTGCTCGGCATTCACTACGGTACGAGCCACGACTTCAATATTTTTCTCTTCACATAAATCTTCAAAGTCATTAAAGGTACACATGTGAATATTGGGTGTATCAAACCACTGATAAGGTAAGGTATCGGTTTTAGGCATACGGCCTTTCAATAAAAGCTGTGCGCGGTTGCGCCAGTGCCCAAAGTTAGGAAAGGTAATAATAATTTGTTTACCAATGGCCAGCATGTCTTCTAATAGCTGATCGGGGCGACCTACGACTTGCAAAGCCTGCGTCATAATGACGTAATCAAACGAGTTCTCGTCGAAGTAGTCGGCCAAGTCGTGGCTATTGAGGTTGCTTTGAATAACATTTAGTCCTTTTTGCATTGCTTGAATGTTTTTGTCAGGGTCAATCTCCATACCGTAGCCCGTTACGCCATAAGTATCGATGAGGTGTTTAAGCAGTTGGCCGTCACCACAGCCTAAATCTAACACGCGGCTATTGGGTGTAATCCACTCAGAGATGAGTTTGAATTCTGGGGTCAGTTGGGTTATTTCGCTCATTGGGCAGACTCACTTGTTGATTCAATGGCTAAGCTGTCTTGTAAAACGCGTTGCATATAGGCGGTAAAAACGCCTTTGTAATGGTCATTAGGTAGTAAAAAGGCATCGTGCCCGTGTTCTGACGTGATCTCGGCGTAGCTGACGTCGGCATCATTATCGAGCAGTGCTTTGACAATCTCATGCGAACGGGCAGGGGCGAAACGCCAATCTGTGGTAAACGACACCACTAAAAACTTTGCCGTTGCTTGGGCCAGTGTTTTGGATAAGTCATGGTCAAATTCTGAAGCAGGGTCAAAGTAATCCAGCGCTTTAGTCATTAATAGGTAGGTATTGGCATCAAAGTTCTGTTTGGTGGCGAACTTTTCACCTTGATAACGCAGGTAACTTTCGACCTGAAACTCAACATCGTAGTTGTATTGTAAGTCTTCTTTTCTACGTTCACGACCAAATTTAGAGCCCATCATGTCGTCGGACAGATACGTTAAGTGGCCCAACATTCTGGCTTGCGCCAAACCTTGTTTAGGCGTGGTGTTGTGTTCGATAAAACGGCCTTCGTTAAAGTCGGGATCGGTCATAATGGCGCGACGAGCCACTTCATTAAACGCGATGTTTTGTGCCGAGAGTTTGGGTGCTGCGGCAATGACTAAGGCGTGACGCAATTTATCTGGGTAGTCAATGGCCCACTGTAACACTTGCATGCCTCCCATAGAACCACCTACCAGTGCCGCCCACTGTTCGATACCTAAGTGTTTACGCAGTTCATTCTGGCTGTTTACCCAGTCACGACAGGTCACAATAGGGAAATCTGGGCCATAGACTTTGCCTGTTTCAGGGTTCAGTGTGCTTGGGCCTGTACTGCCGCGGCAACCGCCTAAGTTATTGGAGCAGACCACAAAAAATTGATCGGTATCGATTGGTTTGCCTGGGCCGATATAGCCATCCCACCAGCCCGCTTTATTATCGGCATCTAAGCCTGCAACGTGGTGATCACCGCTTAAGGCGTGACAGATTAGAATGGCATTGGTGGCCTCGGCATTGAGTTCACCATAGGTTTCATAAGTTAAATCGTAACGTGGCAGAACTGAGCCGCCCGATAGGCTGAGCGGGCTTTCAATATGCATAACTTGTGGTGTGATGACACCTAACGTCTTGGTTTTATTTTCGGTCATAATCTGGACTTAACTTATCATTGTTTCAGCAAAACTAGCGATCGAGCCGACCAGCACTATTTGCACCAGTTTAATGGCGATAATGGCGGCAATCGGCGAGAGATCTAAGCCGCCAATGGGAGGGATTACACGCTGAAAGGGTGCCAAAATAGGTTTGGTCAGTTGGTCAAATATGGCGGTGTTTGAGTTGTAGCTAGGTGCCACCCAACTTAAGATCGCTTGGATAATAATCAACCAAAATAACATGTCTAACAGTTGGTTCATGATTTCAGAAATGGAGGCCAAAGCGATAAAGGCGGAGCTAAATTCACGCCCCGTTAAATAGCCGATTAAAACAACAAACAACGCTTGGATCACCACCGCGGTAATCAGTGCTGACCAGTCCCAACGTCCCTTTAACGGCAGAACTTTGTTAATAGGAGCGCAAAGAGGGTTACTCACTTTGGCGGTAAAGGTCACAATAGGGTGACGCCAATCGGCATGACTTGCGCGCAATAAAAAGCGCAGCATCAGTATAAAAATGACTAACCCGGTGATGAATTGCAGCAGGAAAAGACCGCCTTGTCCTAAAGGTGCGTCCATGATCATTGTCCTCCTAGATCATCGGCCAGTTCTACCGCTCGTTTTTGCGCAGCAGTCATGGCTTCTTCGACAATTTGACGAAGCTTGGCGTTTTCAAAACTTTCTATAGCGCTGTGTGTGGTGCCATTGGGAGAGGTCACATTTTTACGCAGAGTGGCACAACCTTGCGAAGATTCCATGACCATTTTGGCGGCGCCTAAGGCGGTTTGCATGGTCAATAGATGCGCGGTTTTAGCGTCTAGCCCTAGTTTTTGCGCCGCGTCTTCCATGGCTTCCATAAATAAGAAATAGTAAGCAGGGCCACTGCCGGAGAGTGCGGTAACGGCATCTAACTGAGTTTCATCATCTACCCAAATGGTTAAGCCTGCGGCACGTAAAATATGTTCGGCTTGGCTTTTTTGATCACTGTTTACCGCCTCATTGGCAAATAATCCTGTGGCACCTGTTTGAATCAGTGATGGGGTGTTCGGCATAGTTCTCACAATTGAAACATGTCCACCTAACCAACGGTTGATATCTCGTGAGCGAATGCCTGCTGCGACGGAGATAACCAGGCTTGACTGTTGTTGAATGCTGTCTTGGATCTCGTTGCATACTTTTTCTAACATTTGAGGTTTCACAGCCAGTACCACAATTTGTGACTTTTCAATGGCTTGCTGATTACTTTCGTAGCACTTGATGCCGAATGATTGGGTGAGTGCATCACGTTGTTCTGAAGAGGGGTCCGTGGCAATAATATTTGCTGTGTCATAACCACTGGCAATCAGACCGCCAATTAAACTTTTGGCCATATTGCCCGCGCCAATAAAACAGATTGCTGCATTCATAATAGTTCGCTTTTACCTTTCATGATCTAAGTGTAGATAAGGGATTACATAAAAATATAGGGCTATTATATGCGATATTTAGCTTAAAGTTATAGACGTTAAGCTTTGATAATGTATTACGAGAATAGATAACGGTTGCGTTGTTTAGAGCTTTCTATAATGACGATTCATTGGGGGATTATGAGTGGGGTATCTTTATTATTCTAGCTGTGTGTTCTGATGAAAAATAAAGAGCTAACTTATTACGTAGTTATGACTAAAGTTTATGTGAGAATGGTCGATACCTATCAATATAGAAAATTATTAAACTTAAATAATTCGGCCTAAAATAGGTGATTACAATTCAATATTTGCTGCTAGTTTTGCTAAGGGCAGGCAGTGTGGGTTTTAATGGGTTAAACATTTATTGAAAAGGCTTTAGCGAAGAAAAAGGTGTTCACTATGTCTAGTACAATTTCACAAGATCCAATGATGGCTAAGCTACTGCTTAACCCAGAAGGTAAAACCGATAAATCAACGGCCAATGCCACTGCGAATGCTTCGGATTTGGTTCGAGCCAATCAGGCGGCAGAAAATGCCTCTAATAAGGCGGCTTTGGAGCGTGCAGGAGTGGATTCTTCAATGATTCCACAAGACAAATTTTTGCCTACAGAGCAAGGTCGAGTGGTGGCCGCGCGAATGGAACAGTTTGAAAGCGTTTATCAGTACAGTGAAAGCATGAGCCTGCAAATGACCACTCAAGAGGGCGATACGGTTTCGATTGATTTTAGACAGCTTTATGCCGAGTATCAATCTTATCGTCAAGAACAGGCGGGTGAAAAGGGGCCAAGTGGGGTTCGTTATTTTGAAAGTAAAGAAGCGATGGAGGCCACGGCGTTTGAAGAGCGTTTTGCCTTTTCGGTGAATGGCGAATTGAATGAAGAGGAACTGGGTGCGATTTTTGATGTGTTTGAACAGGTTGATGAATTAGCTAATAATTTCTTTGGTGGTGACATTGAAAAAGCCTTGGCTCAGGCGGTTGAGCTTGAGATTGATTACGGTCAATTGCAGAGTTTTCAACTCAACCTGACTCAAACTGAAACCAGAGCCGTAAGTTATCAGCAAGCGGCCATGTCTGAGTATCAAGGGGTGAAAGAGCAATCAGGGGAAGAGGGCGAAACAGCCGAAGAATATGGCGTAACTATGCAGGATTTACCGCCTTATTTGGAAAAGTGGCAGGCCGCACTTGAAAAGTTGGACGAACAGTTTATCAACGCTCAGAGCTTTTTTGATGAAATGATGACGGATGTGGTGGCACAGCGTTTTCCAGATCAAGATTCACGTCAAGGTTGGTTTGAACGTGTACAAGCCTTTCATGAGCGTTTAGCCGAGTTTGCCAGTCAGCAAAAAGTAGCAGCTGCAGAGGCGGAAATTGAAACGGCACCGACAAATGATGAAGCTGAAGAGTCTATGGAAAAGAATGATAATAATACTCAAGAGAATAGTTAGAGTGCCGTTACAAATAAATAGAGAGGTAATTGGCAACCTAGCAGGTTAGTACGCTAGGTTGAATAAATTACCCTTTTGTAATCCACTGTTTGAATAACGTATTTTTGAACGTGAGATTGCACAAAAAGGAGAGCAAGCCAGAATGATCGTCAGGTCTTCTGGCTTTTTTTGTTTTAAGGGCAGAGAAAAAGCGTTTATTTGGGTAGTGCCGTGAATATGCTATTTTTTCAGATTGTCTCGAGCGCCAAAAATATCTGTACCAATACGCACCATGGTTGCGCCCTCCATAATCGCGGCTTCAAGATCGGCCGACATGCCCATCGACAAGGTATCTAGTTGCCATTCCGGATTCGATGTGTTGAGTTGTTCCAGCAGTTGGCGCATTTTGGCAAGCGGTTTACGTTGGGCTTCAAGCCCATCGGATTTTTGCGGGATGGCCATTAGGCCTCTTAATTTAATGTTGGGAAGTGCGGCTATTTCAGGCGCTATTTTCAGCAGCTCTTCGGGTGTAAAACCCGCTTTGCTGGCTTCTTCGCTGATGTTCACCTCTAATAAAATATTTAAAGGAGGCTGATCCGTAGGTCGTTGTTGACTGAGACGCTGCGAAATCTTGAGGCGATCCACACTGTGTACCCACTGAAAATTCTCCGCAATGGCTTTGGTTTTATTCGACTGAATCGGGCCAATAAAGTGCCACTCTAATTCTGGACATTGCTGAATTTTAAGCAGGGATTCTTGCAGATAATTTTCACCAAAGCAATGTTGACCCTGTTCTGAAAGCTGAATGATATCTTCTACAGGTTTGGTTTTACTAACAGCCAATAAAGAAACGGAGTCCATAGGCCTATTGGCTTGTAAACAGGCTTGTTGCATACGCGCTTTAACAGATTGATAACGCTCGATAAGAGGTAAATGCATAAGAATAACCAAACTCATGGAATGAATGTATAGAGGTGTTATTGTATAAGAATAGGCCTAATTTAGGTGGTTAATGAGTGAATGTGGCGCGTGCAAATTTCAGAGTTTTTTTACAGAAAAGATGATTCATGCTCGTAATAGAAAATTCTGTTACGCTTCTATAAAAAGGTTTGAATATAGATCGAAGAGGAGTGGCTCCGCATAGGCGTATACTTAATAAGTTAAGTCTTGTAAATAATCATTAATTTAATGGGAGGATAAATGAAAAAAGTTAAATCGAGTGAAGGTAACTACCCTTATGCGGAAAAAATTAACCGAGGGGAGTATGAAGAGGCTAAGCGCGTATTACAGATAGAGTTACTGAAACTTCAGAAGTGGGTTAAAGACAATGATGAGCGCATTGTTTTAGTCTTTGAGGGGCGTGATGCCGCCGGTAAAGGAGGCACCATTAAACGCATTATGGAGCACCTTAACCCACGTGGTGCCAGAGTGGTGGCGCTAGATAAGCCAAGTGAAATAGAAAAGGGTCAGTGGTATTTTCAACGTTATATTCAGAACTTACCAACGGCGGGTGAGATCGTGTTATTTGACCGCTCCTGGTATAACCGTGCGGGTGTTGAGCGTGTGATGGGCTTTTGTAATCCGCAAGAATACACACAGTTTATGCACCAAGTTCCTGAGTTTGAGCGCATGATTACCGAAGATGGTGTTCGAATGATGAAATTTTGGTTTTCCGTTGGCCGTAAAGAGCAGTTACGTCGTTTTAATGCTCGTAAAAATGATCCTTTGAAACAGTGGAAATTAAGTCCGATGGATTTAGCCTCTCTTGACCGTTGGGATGACTACACCAAAGCCAAGGAAGATATGTTTTTCTATACCAATACCACACAAGCCCCTTGGACAGTTGTGAAGTCGAATGATAAGAAGCGTGCCCGCTTAGAAGCCATGCGTCATATTTTGTCGATGATTCCTTACGATGAGAAAGATGAAGCGATTGTGGGTACGCCAGATCCTCTGATTTTAAGTTCAGGTGAAGATATTTTTCAGCAGGATTAATTAAGGAGCCTCTGAATAAGCCAACTTGAAGACCCTCAGAATTTTAAAGTACTTGTTCAGAGGCTTCCTTAAGAAATCGAATTCGAATAGTTAATATAGGATGATTAAAATGAATATTGAAAAACACGCTTATGAAGTGGTTGAAGGTTTTAAGAAAAGTTTAACGGACGCTCAGTTAGAAGCGATAGGGCCTGAAAGTTTAGAAGAACTACACATTCTTATTGAAGCCGCTTTAGGGGAGAGTATCTCTAAGGCGTTACACGAGACGGTTAAAGACGTGGAGCAATTAGCGCAATCTACACGCAAGCGCTTGAACTCGATTGGTCAATTAGAGACGTCTTCTTAAACGTTTTTAAATGCGCTTTCATTGTAGTGAATGCCTGAGAAATCAATCCAATCACAAGATTGGCTGGTTTCCAGGCATTTTTTTTGTGTCTCAAAAGCGGTGCAAGCGATGACTTGCCATTTTTCTGGCGTGCTATTTTGCCGTTCAATTGAGTGAATCCAATAGGCGAAAAACTCGTGGAGCTCTCCATCAAAACAGCCTGGTAATCCTTGGCTACTTGCCAGTCGGTTGGTGATGTGCCAATCTTCTAATAACGAGCAGGTACCAATGGCTTCGGGCGGAAGATGCGATGTCATAAAAAGGGCTGGTTTAACCACAAATGGAAAACTTTCTTCGCTGTGCAATAGAGCGAGAGTTTGACCGTTATTGGTTAATAGACTTTTATCCTGAGCTTCCTTTTGACTTCTGTGTTTAGCTAAGTAGAGTGCCGTGGCTATTGATAAATGACTGCCAAGTAGCATCAGGTTGGGTGCTGAGTTTACCTTGGCTGTGATCTGTGTATTTTCAGCAGGGTGGACATGCACTCGGTCAGGCACAGGATTGGCAAAAATGGCTTGTTTGCTCAGTAGTTGAAGTTGGTTGCCAGTTGCAGAACGACTTTGTTGAAACAGGTAAAGTGGCGTCTCTAGGTTATCAAACCAAAAGGTACTGCCGATATCAAATGCTTCAGGGAGGGATTCATTAACAGGCAGTTTCAGGCTGATGAGCCAAAAACCGCCTGCTTGTTCAGTTTGTGAAAAGTCGTCTACTGTAAAAAAGGCCATGGTGTTCATTGCTGGCGTTTATAGGTTAGGGTTGCGGTAAACAGGGCGGCCTTGAAAGAAGGTTTGCTCTACTTTACCGACAAACTCCCAGCCTTTAAAAGGTGTGTTTTTGCCTTCACTGACCATCTCTTGAGGATCAAGCGTCCAGAATCCTTCTGGATCCAGAATACATAAATCTGCAGGTTGGTTTTTCTCAAGGGAGCCCGTTTTTAGGCCTAAGATTTTGGCTGGACTTTCAGTGACAGAACGAATGGCGGTCATTAAATCCAAATCGTATTCTTGTACCAGTTTTAACAGCAAAGGCAGTAGCGTTTCTAAACCACTGATTCCAGGGATACTTTCACCAAAAGGAAGCAGTTTGTCATCCTTTTCAAGCGGAGTATGGTCACTGACCACCGCATCAATAACGCCTGTTTTAAGCCCCATTAATAATGCCTGCTTGTCTTGCATGCTGCGAAAAGGTGGAGAGACATGAAATAGGCTGTTAAAGCCTAATACATCCATTTCAGTTAGGTGTAATTGGTGTATGGCTACGTCACATGTAACGGGCAAGCCGCGTTTTTTGGCTTCGGCAATCATTTCAATTGAGCGCGCACAAGACAGTTGCGAAAAGTGGGCACGAATTCCCGCTTCTTCTACGAGTATTAAATCGCGTGCTAAGGCCGTGGTTTCTGCCGAAGGTGAAATTTCAGGTAAGCCTAAACGGGTGCTGACAGGGCCGCTATGAGCCACGCCATCGTTTTTAAGTTGTTTGTTTTCACTTCTGAGCATCACTACCATGTCATGAGAAACGGTGTACTCTAGGGCATTTTTTAAAGTGAGCGAGTTCTGAATGGGGTTGTTTGCTTGACTTAAAGCCACGCAACCCGCTTGTTTTAAAGAGTAAATGCCACTTAAACGTTCGCCTTTTAATGCTTGCGTTAGCGCGCCTATCGGCATCACAAAAGCAGTAGCCGCCTGACGTGCTCGACGCTGTAGAAGTTCGGTTACGGCTTGAGAATCATTGACTGGTGAGGTGTCTGGCGGACAGCAAATGCTGGTAATGCCACCTGCAACTGCGGCTTGGGTTTCAGATGCAATGGAACCCGCATAGTGGCTTCCTGGTTCACCTAATCGAGCTTGCAGATCAATCAGGCCTGGTAAAATCCATTTGCCTGTACCATCTATTTCTTGGTCTGGCGTAAAGCCTTCTGGGGCTTCATTGCCAGTGCCTGCAATACGACCACGTGCAATATAAAGGTTGGTCACTTGATCTAGCTTTTGAGTAGGATCAATAACTCGTGCATTAGTGATGACTAATCTCATTATTTTTCCTCCAAATTGACTTTAAGCGTGGAATTTTCGTCCAGTTCGAGCGAGGCCTGTTCGGTTTTATATTGGGTGAGTTGAGCGGCGTTACTCATAATAATAGACATGACGGCCATGCGTACGGCAATGCCATAAGTGACTTGTTCTAAAATGACGGACTGAGGGCCGTCGGCGACAGCGGAATCAATCTCGACTCCGCGGTTAATCGGCCCTGGGTGCATGACAATGGCATCGGGTTTGGCTAAGGCTAAACGAGCTTCGGTTAAACCGTAGAGTTTAAAAAACTCTTTTTCGCTTGGAATCAGTGCGCTGGTCATGCGTTCATTTTGCAAACGTACCATAATAATGACGTCAACACCCTTTATGCCTTCTTCCATATCATGATAAACATGAACACCTAGGGCTTCAGGGCTTTCAGGCATAAGGGTTTTGGGGCCTACCACCCGAATTTCGCGCGCTTCTAAAATACTCAGCGCTTGAATTTGTGAGCGCACGACTCGGCTGTGCAGTAAATCACCGACAATGGCAATTTTAAGGTCAAAAATGTCGCCTTTATGTTTACGGATGGTAAACATATCAAGCATCGCTTGAGTGGGGTGTGCATGCTGACCATCTCCTGCGTTCAATACGTGTACATCGGGTGCGACGTGTTGCGCAAAAAATTGTGCGGCACCGCTTTGCGCATGGCGTATCACAAACATATTCGCTTGCATGGCCTGCAAATTCCATAAGGTATCCAGTAACGATTCGCCTTTTTTCGTGGCCGAGGTTTGAATGTCTAAACTGGATACATCAGCAGATAGGCGCTTTTCGGCAATTTCAAAAGTGGTTCGGGTACGCGTACTGGGTTCAAAAAACAGGTTCATAATGCTTTTTCCGCGTAAAACAGGGACTTTTTTAATCTCATTGGTGTTGGGATTAATAAAGGATTCAGCGGTATCGAGAATTTCGACAAGGTGGTGTTGTTTTAGACCTTCTAGCGTTAGAAAGTGATGAAGCTTACCTAATTCATTAAGTTGGATATTGGGGCTGGAAAGTCGTGAACTCATGCGATTTCCTCTTTAGAATTTAAAGTAGCAGGGTCTACAATCGTTACTTTTAAAGGCTCTGGCCCAGTCACTTTAATGGTTTTATTACACTCTAAAGACATGCCTACAATATCGGCTTGGAAAGGCAATTCTCGACAGCCTTTTCGATCTAGTAATGTGACGAGTGTCACACTGGCTGGGCGTCCGTAATCAAAAATTTCATTAAGTGCCGCACGAGTGGTTCGCCCAGTAAAAAGCACATCATCGACTAAAATAATATGTTGATCGTCCACTTCCCAAGGGATGTCGGAAGGTTTGGTAGTGGGGTTTAAGCCAATTTTAGAAAAGTCATCACGGTAAAAAGAGATGTCGATCACTCCTAGAGGATCTGAAAAAGCCAGTTTCTCATGTAATTTTTGCGCGACCCATTCTCCACCCGTTCGAATGCCAATCATTTTAGGGGATTGACTTAAAATGGTTTTCTGTTGCAGTTGTGCACAGATCTCTTCAATAAGAGTATCGACATTAATATTGAGTTCAGTCATACGCTGTTCCGAGTTGTTATGGTTGCTGGTTATGGATTTTACAGGTTAAAGTGAGTTGGCTTCTAGCCAGTTTTCTAAAATAATTTGTGCGGCGTGGTCATCAATATGTGTTTGCTTTAGTTGACGATTTTCTGCGGCAATGGAGCTGAGTTGCTCTTCAATATAATAAACAGGACAGTGATAACGCCCGCTAAGACGCTGTCCAAATTTACGCGCTGGCTGGGTTAGGGCTTGTTCTGAACCGTCTAAACGCATGGGCAAGCCCACCACTATCGCAACGGGTTTCCAGGATTCAAATAACCGAGTAATGTGATCCCAGTCGGGTTTGCCGTCTTTACTCTTGACAATGGCTTCAGGCGAGGCGGTTTGAGTCACGGTTTGCCCTACGGCCACGCCAATGCGGCGTAGCCCAAAATCAAAGCCTAAAACCACTCCTGATATTGTATTAGGCATGACCCGCTTCCAAGGTTAAAAACTCAGGTGAGATGCCTAAGGTCTCTAAGGCGACTTGCCATTTTTTTTCAATGGGGGTGTCAAAGAGTAGGCTTTGATTATAAGGAATGGTTAACCAACTATTGCTTTGTATTTCCTGAGCCAGTTGTCCAGGCTTCCAGCCAGAAAAACCAAGGCAGACCAGAAAGTTTTCAGGCGCTTGGTTTTTACTCAGCGCTTCAATAAAATCGTCTGAAAAGGTCATGGCGAGATTATCAGGTAGATGAATTGTGCTTTTCCATTGACCTTGAGGTTGGTGAAGAATAAAGCCTTGCTCTATATCGACGGGACCACCTCTAAGAATGTCTTGATCTAAATAAGTACTTTCTGGGTGTGGTGTAAAATCAAAATGGGTTAATAGATCCCGAATGTGAAAGTTCTGAGCAAGATTGACCACTAAGCCTGTGGTGCCATGTTCATTATCTTCAAGAATATAAATAACGGACTTTTCAAACCAACTATCATTCAGTGATGGCATAGCGATAAGAAAATGATGTTCTAAAGAGGGCAATTGATTCATAGGGAAAATTATAACAGAGAGCTTTGAGTGTCTTGTGCAAAAGTCTCTAAATAATAGCCTTAACCCTGAAAGAGCGTAGGAGAAGGGTTTGCGCAAGCGATGAGTAGGGTTTATTTGCGAGTCGAAGCCGTTTCTGTTTTCAATAGATTGATTCGATGTGTTATAGCCTCTGTTTGGAAGATTTGGCCTTGGTTATCCACGCCAAAAACATAATTAATTCCCATGGACTGAGCGATGGCTAACCAATTTTTTGGGCCCGCAATAAGAATCGCTGTAGCTGCTGCATCGGCCGTTATCGCATCAGGGTGCAAGACAGTGACGGAGGCAAAACTTTGCGCTGGATAACCTGTTTTAGGGTTAAGAATGTGCGTGTAACGTTGTCCTTGCCACTCAAAATAGCGTTGGTAAGTGCCAGAGGTCACAATGCTTTCTTGGTCTTGAAGTTGAATGGAAGCGAATAGGTGTGTTGGGTTTTTAGGGTCTTGAATACCCACGGACCAAGGCTGATTATTTTTTGCGCCTATGGCTTTCATGTCTCCGCCAATACTGACAATGGCATTTTGAATGCCGGACTTGAGCAAACTGGCTAAGGCCATATCAATCGCAAGGCCTTTTGCATTGCCGCCAAAATCTAATTGCACATTAGGATTGTGACTGTGTAAAACATGACCTTGAAAATACACATCTAATAGACTGGGCTGGCTAGCAAGCCAATGATGAATAAGCTGGTTTTTAGGAGGAGGGCCAAGCCATTCATCGGCATGAAACCCCCAAAGTGCAACGAGCTGGCCAATACCGGGATCAAAAAGGCCTTGGCTTTGTTCGGTCAGCGTTTGCGATTTAAGAATAAACTGTTTGACCGAGTTGGCCACTTCAATGGGCTTTTGTTCTTTGATGGCTTGATTTATTTTGCTGACAATACCGCCTTGTTCCCATGCGTGCCATTGTTGATGAAACTGATGAAACTGCTGTTCGACTTGTTGGACGGCCGCTTGAGCGCTTAATTCTTTGCCCTGATCGTGATAAATAACGATATCCACTAAGGTGCCAAATACAACGATGGTTGTTTGGTGGGCAATTTGCTTTTGCGTTGAGCAGCTCAAAAGCGCCATAGAAAGAGCCAAAGCTAAACATACCATTATTGATCTTAGACAGCGTTTAGGGGGCCAAAGTTGATTTGAAACAAGGTTTTTAATCATTGTGAAGGTCAAGATTTCGCATTGGTTATAATTCAGAACGTAATTTGGATAGCGCAAGTACCAGAGCAGACATTATGACATTTTTTAGTCTATGTTCGTGTTAAAACAACAGTCATTTAAGGGTTGGGAAATTAAGAATGAATCAAAAGGTTACAGGTCGGGAGCAAGAGATCCCAGAAGGCGTTACTATTGTTTCTCAAACAGATTTGCAGGGTATCATTACCAGTGTCAATGAGGCTTTTGTTCGGGTAAGTGGTTATTCTCGCGAAGAGTTGATTGGTCAGAAACATAATTTGCTACGTCATCCTGATGTGCCTAAAGCGGCATTTAGGGACTTATGGAAAACCATTAAATCGGGTAAACCTTGGACTCAAATCGTTAAAAACCGTTGTAAAAATGGCGACCATTACTGGGTTGAAGCGAATGTAAGCCCCGTTTTGGAAAATGGCGAAATTGTAGGCTACCTTTCTGTTCGTCGTAAAATTTCTGATGAGCAAAAACGAGCAACCGAAGCGGCTTATCAAGCTATTAACAATGGCAAAGTGGTCTTAAAAAATGGCTATGTTGAAACGCTTGGCAATAAGTTGTGTTTGGTGAATCGTTTTAATCCAACCTTGATATTAGTGGGGTTAACGGGGTTAACCAGTGTGGCGGGTATTTTGGATGCGTTAGGGATTATTACGGTTCCCTGGACGGTTCAGTTAGCGGTATTATCAATAGTGCTAGCTTATGCGTTGTTTATCAACCATTTTATCAGTCGTAAAACCAAATCATTTGTCACTGTGGCTAAATCGATTGCGGAAGGGGACTTTACCCAGCCTATTAATACTTACGGAAATACCTGGATTTCGGATTTGGCTTCAAGCCTTAGAACCATGCAAATTCAGATGGGAGCCGCTTATGAAGAAAATCGCGTTCAACTGAATCACACGGCCCGTCTGACCACGGCTCTTAATAATGCTTCAACACCGATGATGGTGGTGAATAAGCTGAATGACATTATTTATATGAATAAGGCGCTTAACCGTTTGTGGAAATCGCATCAGAGTGCATTAGAAAGTGAGTTTGATCACTGGGACAGTCAATCCTTAATTGATAAATCTTTAGAGCTTTTTAATCAAGGAAAGTCTGGCGCTCCATTTTTCTCACAAGATATTTTGGAGAAAAGTGATCGTGAAGTGAGTTTTGCAGGCCTGACCTTGGAGATTATTAAACGCCCTGTCATGAATGACAGTGGCCGTTGTATTGGTTCGGTGATTGAGTGGCAAGATTTAACACAGCAGCGACAAGTAGAAGCGACTTTAGATAATGCTATGAAAAGTGCCGCAAAAGGGCATACCAATATTCATTTGAATACCGATGGTTTGGATGGGTTTTATCTTTATACGGCTGATAATATTAATAGTTTGTTGGCGAGTTTAAACGGTGCGATTGAAGGCATGGTTGAAATTATGGTGGCATTATCCAGTGGAGATCTTTATAAACGAGTCGATAAAGAATTTAGTGGTTCGCTTGCCGCAATGAAGAGTGCGACGAATACTTCTTTAGATAATCTAAGTGGCATTATGCTGCAAATTAAAGAGGTGTCTAAAGAGACTTTAATGTCAGCGGAAGAGTCGGAAAAATCCTCCAGCTTTTTGGCGGATAAAATACAGCAAGCGGCGGCGACTTTGCAAGAAATTAATGCTGATATGCAAGGCATTAACCAGATGCAATCAGAGAACACTCAACAGCTTAGCTCGGTGTCTGAATTAGCTAAAAATGCGATGAGTTTAAATCATCAGGCTCGTTCATCTATGGATGAGTCAATCAGTGCGATGCAAAGTATTACAGATACGTCTGAAAGAATTGAAGCAATTATTGGCCTGATTGACGGCATTGCTTTTCAAACTAATCTATTAGCACTTAATGCGGCTGTTGAAGCGGCCAGAGCAGGTGAGCATGGCCGAGGATTTGCGGTAGTAGCGGGAGAGGTGCGTAACTTATCGGCTAAATCTGCAGAGGCGGCTAAGGATATTAAACAGCTCATTCAAGAATCGGGTGCTAAGGTGCACGAAGGCGCTGAAAAAGTACGAGCCACCCATGCGGTCTTTACAGAAGTGGAGTCGGGTGTGTCTAAAATAGGCACGACCTTAGATGAGGTGGTTTTATCGATTCAAGATCAGCAGGGCAAGGTCACGGATATGACTCAAGCGGTAGCGTCTTTGGATGGTAATATTCAAAGTAATGCGCTGTTAGTCGAAGAGACCTCTACAACGGCCAAGTCTTTAAGTAAGCAGTCTCATTTGTTAGATCACGAAGTGTCTAAGTTTAAAATTAACGAACGACTTACTGAAGTTAAAACAAATTATCCCGCTGTGCACGGTGTGAACTTAGCGGAGCTTCGAGACCAGATGCGCCTATGGATCACTCGTACTCAGTCCTATTTAAATGGGGTGAATATTGAATATAACGAACACGAAGAGATTGATCCTAAAAAGTGCGAACTGGGTAAAGGGTTAGGGGTTCTGTTACAGAAAGAACCTAATTTGGCTCAGCTACCACTTTGGAAAAACATTGTAGACTTACACTCTCGTCAGCACCATACCGTTCAGATGGTGTTAGAGTTACGAAACCAGTCTACTGAGTTGAGTCTTTCTGAGTTAGATATGATTGATGAGATGATTAAGGAATTTATTGGTATTACCGTTGAGTTAGATAAAGCGTTGGCAGCGCTGGAGTTACATTTCTTTAACTGATGTTGGCGGGCGTATCGATAAGTAGCTTAAATAATGACACATTAACAATTGGAAAGCGTGGTAAATAGCCGCGCTTTTTTTATCTAGTGGCTTTAATCGATGGATTTGCGGGTCTAGTGTTCACCTTGCGCAGCGTTCTATACACAAGGCAATGGTGCCATTTTCATTTATTCATCCGTTCAGTCTATTTTGTTGTGACTTCTCGTTCAAGACAATCAAATAGCTTACTCGCAATGTTTAACTGAAATTGAGTGTCTAACTCTCTAATGCAAGTGGGGCTGGTGACATTGATTTCAGTGATGTAATCGCCAATGACATCTAAGCCCACAAAGTAGAGCCCTTTGGCTTTGAGTGTAGGCGCTATTTGTTCACATAACCAACGTTCTCTATCGGTAATTGGCATGCCCACACCTGTGCCACCTGCCGCAATATTACCTCGTGTTTCCCCTTCGGCAGGAATTCTAGCTAAGGTGTAATCGATGGGTTGGCCATTAATGAGTAGAATGCGTTTATCACCGTCTTTGATTTCAGGCAGATAACTCTGCGCCATAATATGGTGTTTTCCATGGTCAGTCATAGTTTCAATAATCACGTTCATATTGGGGTCATCATGCTTCACCCTAAAAATCGAGGCGCCGCCCATGGCATCCAATGGTTTTAGAATGGTATCTTGGTGATCTTGAATAAAGCCTTTAAGATGGGTTTCGCTGGCTGAGACTAAGGTTGGAGGTATGCAGTCAGGAAACCAGCTTGCAAAGAGCTTTTCATTGGCGTCTCTTAGGGTTTGAGGTTTATTAACGACTAAGACGCCTTGCGCTTCTGCTAATTCCAATATATGTGTACTGTACAGGTAATCATTGGTAAAAGGCGGGTCTTGCCGAATGAGAATAATGTCTAATGTGTTTAAAGCGATATTGTCACTGCATCCAAAACCATAATACTGCGCTTCTTTTTCTCTATCCCACACTTTAAGTTCGCTGGTGTTGGCAAACGCTTGGCCGTTTTTCAAGTAAAGGTCTTCAGGCTGCATATAAATTAATTGATGCCCTCGGCGCTGAGCCTCTAACAGCATGGCAAAAGAGCTGTCTTTATGGGGTTTGATGTTTTGGATGGGATCCATCACAATGCCAACTTTTAGCATGATTTAATTCCTTTTTAGACCCAGTTTATTTAATGCTTCGAGAGCCAGTTTAAAGTAGAGAGTGTGTTTTTGTTTTAACCAAAGTGCCCATCAATACGTTTTTGAATCAGCATTGGGGCAAAAGACCAAACAAAGAGTATAAAGGCACTCACCCAAAGTAGTTGAGACAAGATTAACCAAGTACTGTAACTCTCTGGCCAAATAAGAGGCAGGAGGATTCTGACCAAGGTTGCGAGAAGGATGAGGCCTAATAATAAAGAGTGGAATTTGGGCGGTTGATTTACATTGCGACCTGTATGTCCAAGGGTTACACGTGTCATCATACCTAAGGTAATCAGCCCCATTCCTCCTACCGCCAAGCTATGAATAGCGAGTGTTTGTAAGTTTGGGTCAAACGCACTGATGGCAAAGAGTAGAAAACCAATCTGGATAAAGACCATGCCTAAATAGAGGCTCCAGAGCATCGAATTTTTCCAGATACCTGAGGTATACCAGTTAATGAGGCGCATATTGCCGACTAAAAATAGTCCCACTGCAAGCACTCCCGTTATGGTCTCATTTTGGAAAAACATCTCGGATATGGCGAGCAGTAAAAATAGCCCCAAACTACTGTGATCAATCCATTTTGGATTTTTAAGAGAAACCGATTCGGGCACGCCTTTTTCAATAAAAAAGGGAATTACTCTGCGGGCCATGGTTAGAATTAAGGCCAGAATAATAAAGAAACCACCATAGATTCCCCAGGTCATGCCTTGCTCTAATAGGCCGAATAACCCTAAATAAAATAGCATATTCAGTAGAGCCATTAAGACAACTTTGGACAGTAACCCCATCTGTTTCCATTGCTTAGCGATAATGATAGGGCGAGCAAAAGCGGCGGCAAAATAGAGGTTGTAAGAGAGGTCTAATAAGGCGGTTATCAGCAATATACTGAAGGTGAATTCAGGAAAAAGACTGGGCAAAAACCAACCTATTCTCGCTCCTAACCACAGCGTGAACAGAATCAGTAAGGGGCGGCCTGATGGCGTGTCGATATTCGTCCAGTTTTTAACGGCCGTCAGTAAAAAACCTGTTGCAATCGCCATGGTAAAACCAAAGATCATTTCATGACCATGCCAGTCAATTAGAGAGAGGCGATCAATTTGTAAGTGGAGTTGGCCTTGTAGCAGTAAAAACCAAGCGATCATGCTAAAAATAGCAAAGAGCCCAGTTCCTAAAAAGAACGGACGAAAGCCTAAATTAAATAGTGAGAAATTGGGCGGTATTTTCTTTTCAGTGTCTAAGTTTAAAACGGTCATGGTTTCTCCTTAGCGAACAGTAGAATATAGGGCGAGAGGCTAGCTTAAAGTGGGCTCTAAAAAATCGACTATTTGATGGAATACTCAGGATGTCATCACGAGCACCGTTCAATCCATTTATATGGCATTTAGGTCGGTTAGAGAGCCTTTTGCTTCCGCAATTTCGCGAGCCGCGGCTAAAAGCGCTAAACGAGCCACCACGCCATAGGCGTAAAAACGATTAGGGCTGGCATCTGGATTTTGATTATCATCGGGCATTACGCAAGATTCTTCAAAAGAGAGCGGTTCAAAGTGCATACCTGGCGAGTTCAAATTATCAGTGGCCGTTTTACCCGTATGAACGCGATAAAAACCACCAATAACATGACTGCCAATCATATAAACAACGGGCTCTGCAACCGCACTGTCAATCTGTTCATTGGTATAAACGCCTTCTTGTACCAGCATTTGTTCAACCAATAAACCCTCTTTAACAGAGGACATTTTATTACGCTGTTTACGATTTAAATTCAAAATATCTTCTGGGCTATTAACGGACATAATGGCCATGCCATAAGTTCCACTGTCGGATTTAACGATCACAAAAGGCGTGCAATCAATGTCATGCGTTTGGTAATAGTTTTGGGTGTCGTCTAAGACTTGGTTAACGCTTTCAGCGAGTTCTTCTAGCCCTGTGCGCTCTTTAAAGTTGATTGGGCCACAGGCGATCGACGTCGGATTAATTAACCATTGATCAATGTCGATGAGTTTGGCAAACGATTCAGTCACGTCTGAGTAGTGTCTAAAATGTTCAGTTTTAAAACGATCCGCCCAGCCTAACTCCATTGGCGGTAACAGTACTTGTTCAATGCCTTCTAAAATTTCAGGACGGCCGCCTGATAGGTCATTATTGAGCAGTACAGCACATGGGAAAAAATCATCCACTCCTACACGATCATCTTGACGAATTAAGGGTTTTAAAGTGATGGCGTTACCAGAAGGCAGTTCAACGACTAAAGGGGCGTCTAGTTCAGGTATCAGTGAACCAAAACGTACCTCATAACCTGCGGTCTCTAAGATGGTTTGTAAAGAAAATAGGTTTTCCAGATAGAATTGATTACGAGTGTGGTTTTCGGGAATAATCAAAATTCCGTCTGCCACTGGGCAAGCTTGAGTAATCACAGTTTGTGCGGCATGTACGGCTAAAGAACGCAAATCAGGATGGAGATTGTTAAAGCCAGCAGGAAATAAATTAGTATCAACTGGAGCGAGTTTATAACCCGCGTTTCTCAAATCTACCGAGCAATAAAACGGCGCTGGCGTATTTTTAAACTGTTTACGGAACCACGATTCGATTTCCATGCGGTTATCTAAAAGATGTTTTTCAAGTTCTAATAAAGGACCTTTTAGGGCCGTTTGTAGGTGAGGGACTTGATTGGTGGACAGCATGTAAACTCTCTTAACTTTTCACTGGATTTGCAAGCGCTTAATTAAACCCCGATTGGCAAGGCGACGCTTTTGAGGGTCTTATTATAACCAGAATTGGTGGGGTAGAAATATCAATTAAGTGAATTGAAACTATTCAATAGTTACTTTGATCCTTTGAGTCTGGTGATTTTATGTAAATAGAGTTATTAAATAATTTGCAATGGATTGTGCGTAACTTCAAAAGTTGTTGTTTAAAAGTCTGGGTTATTAATTTAGAACATGCTTCATGATAAGTAGTTTGTATGACTAGCATGTCAGATTTAATTATTTAATGATGGAGAAGTTAAAGGTATGAATAAATTACTTATGTCTGTGTGTTTGATTGCTTTCTTTGGAGTGGCAAATGCAAATAACGAGTTGGGGTTTACGGGTGAGTACAGTGTTGCAAACTGGACTCAATCTTTAGATGAAAATGTTTTGGATATTTCTGGTGCGCCTAATTCGATTATTTTGTATAGCTCTAATTCAGGAGCAAACAGAACCATTTATAGTGACTTTACGGTGCAGTCATTAAATGATGGTTTAGTGAGTTTTTCTTGGGATTATATAACAACCGATGGAGATGGAGCCTCTCTAGACCCTTTTGGTTGGTTGATAAATGGTGTGTATAACCAATTAACTGATGATAATGGAAGTGAGCAACAAAATGGAATTTTATCGTTTTCTGTTGTGAAAGGTGATGTCTTTGGTTTTCGTGCTGAGTCAGCGGATGCGCGTTTTGGGTCTAGTGAAACAACCATATCAAATTTTTCAGTTTCACCCGTGTCAGAGTCGTCCACTTTGGGTCTTTTTGCGTTGGGCCTATTAATCTTGGGATTGGCTAGAAGAAAGTCATTATTTAGAGGTTCGCTCTGAATTGGATGAGTTAAAAATCACCCCATAAGCTCTGTAATATGGCTAATACGGCAGGGCCTGCCGTTTCGGTTCGTAGAATTCTAGGACCGAGTTGCACGGGGCTAAGTCCTGCTTGCTTGGCTTGTTGGACTTCCAAATCCGTTAAGCCGCCTTCTGGACCAATAAGCAGGTGAATTGCTATGTTTTCAGGTGGTTGTTGGACGGTTGCGAGCCTGTCTTTAGCGTAAGGATCCAGCACTAAACCAAAGGGCTGGTCGTGAACAGTTTGCATTTCTAGCCAAGTTGAGTAGTTTAAAATGGACCGAATTTGAGGAATGACCGTCCGTCCACTCTGTTCACAGGCATTAATGGCAATGCTTTGCCACTGGGCGCGACGTTTCTCGATTTTATCTTCTGATAGTTTGACTTCGCAGCGCTCAGTAATGAGTGGTTGAATGCATGTTACCCCTAACTCTACGGCTTTTTGAATGGTGTAATCCATACGATCACCGCGAGAAATGCCTTGCACTAACGTTAGATTTAGAGGTGATTCTGTTTTGGGTTCGGTAATTTTTTCAATCTGAAAATCAGCCGTTCTGCGACTGGTGACAATGAGTTTTCCGGTGGCCAGAAGACCTTCACCATTAAAGGCTTCTAAAACGTAGTCATTTTTAAGACGTAAAACGGTGAGTGCATAGTGCGCCTGTTCTTTAGGCAAGGCAATGCTTTGATTCTCTTGATAATCACCTGGTAAAAACAGACGGGAGATGCGCATCGTAACAGTCTCTATTTAAACCTCAGCGCTTTGGTAATCGCTAAGGTTGGTTCAATACTGTTCATACTATAGAAGTGAATACCAGGTGCGCCTGCATCTAACAGCTTTTGGGATAACTCCATTACAACGTCTTGACCAAAGGCTAATAAACTCTCTTTGTCATCTTCATAGCTTTCTAAACGGCATTTTAACCAGCGAGGTACTTCGGCACCGCAACCTTCTGAAAAACGAATCAGGTTTTCATAATTGGTGATTGGCATAATGCCAGGAATGATCGGCAGATCAATGCCGTTACGCTCACAATTATCGATAAAGTAGCGGTAGCTATCAAAGTTAAAGAAATATTGTGTAATCGCAGAATCGGCTCCCTGATCGACTTTATGTTTAAACCACTTCATGCCAATGTCGCAGTTACGTGCCTGCGGGTGGGTTTCTGGGTAGGCGGCTACTTCTAAATGAAATTGATCACCACGTTGGTCTTTAATAAATTTGACTAGGTCACTGGCGTATTTAAATTCGCCTGGATCCATCATGCCAGAAGGCAGGTCACCGCGCAGAGCTACGATGCGATTTACGCCCATGGCTTCATAAGTGTCTAATAAGGCTGTCACACTCTCTTGGCTTGCACCAATGCACGTAAGATGAGGGGCAGCAGTAAATTCTGTCTGTTCTTGAATGTACCGTACGGTTTCCAGCGTTTTCTCTTGAGTCGTTCCGCCTGCACCGTAGGTAACGGACATGTATTCCGGATTCAGTGTGCCCAGCTCTTGGATGACGGTTTTAAGTTTGTCCATGCCTTTATCTGTTCTAGGAGGAAAAAACTCTAAACTGAATGTTTGTGGGTATTGTTGCTGCGATTTCATGAGACTGTCTCTTTGTTAAATTGGCTGGGTGTGATGGAGAAACTTAGCCAATTTTAAATGATCTACTGTTTGGTTCTATAAACCAGCGTCTGAGCGCAAGCTCGCGGCTTTGTCTGTTTTTTCCCAGGTAAACTCAGGAAGTTCACGACCAAAATGACCGTACGAAGCCGTTTTTTGATAAATAGGGCGGTATAGATCTAACATGGCGATTAAGCCTTTAGGGCGCAAGTCAAAGTGTTCACGCACCAGTTTCTCAATTAGGCTGATGTCGACTTTTTCAGTGCCAAAGGTTTCTAAGCTAATGGAGGTGGGTTCCGCCACACCAATGGCATAAGAAATTTGAATTTCACATTTATCGGCTAAACCCGCAGCAACAATGTTTTTTGCCACATAACGACCTGCGTAAGCGGCTGAACGATCGACTTTTGAAGGATCTTTACCAGAAAAGGCACCACCACCATGACGCGCCATGCCACCGTAGGTATCCACAATGATTTTACGACCTGTTAAGCCGGCATCGCCCACTGGGCCACCAATGACAAAACGACCCGTTGGGTTAATGTGGAATAGAGTGTCTTTATGTAACCATTCTGCAGGCAGAACGGGTTTGATGATATCTTCCATAATTGCTTCGCGTAAGGTTTCATTTGAAACATCAGGGCCGTGTTGTGTAGATAGAACGACGGCATCGATCGCAACGGGTTTATCATTTTCATAACGTAAGGTCACTTGGCTTTTGGCGTCTGGACGTAGCCAGTCTAGTTGACCCGATTTACGAACTTCCGCTTGTTTTTCCATTAAGCGGTGGGCGTAAAAAATAGGCGCTGGCATTAATACGTCCGTGTCGTTCGATGCGTAACCGAACATCAAACCTTGGTCTCCTGCACCTTGTTCGTGTTCTGCAGAGTCATCCACTCCCATGGCAATTTCAGGAGATTGTTTACCAATAGAGGATAAAACCGCGCAGGTTTCGCCGTCAAAACCTAAGTCGCCATGATCATAACCAATGTCTTTAACGACTTTTCGGACCAACTCTTCTTGATCCACCCAAGCTTCGGTGGTGATTTCACCGCCAAGCATGACCATGCCTGTTTTAACAAAGGTTTCGCAAGCGACACGCGCACGCGGATCTTGCTCAAGAATAGCATCCAACATCGCATCGGAAATTTGATCGGCAATTTTATCTGGGTGGCCTTCGGAAACGGATTCTGAAGTAAATACTGTGGTTTTGGTCATTTTGGTGTGCCTCGAAGCTGTTTAAGTTCAAAATTAACGAGGTACGGAGAATAGACGGGAACTAGAGAGATCCACGCTTTAGCCGTACTTTTAATGCGCCCGCAAGCTGATGTATCAAATCGGCGCTAAGTGAATATTATGATAGAAAAAAAATTAGGGGTCAAGTTTCTAGATTAGAAAATAGATTTTATATCCCTTGTTAAATCAGTATTATTAAAGGGGTTTTTACGAAAGAGGATATGTAAAAATGAGCTGAATTTGTGCTAATTAAAGTGAAATATTCAGAGAATGTTTGGCGATTAACAAGAACTCATGCCTAAAAAAGGGGAGGAGGAGTATAGCGCAATTAGGTGATGTTTAGTCATTGACGGTCATGTGTCATTTGGGCTAAAGTCTTTGCAGTATCCTTGCTATGAAAAATTTAGAGTGCTTATTTCAAATGGTTGTTGAGGTAAAAATTTTATCAATTGGTCTCGGTTTACTGTAATGATAGCCTTGTGCGAAATCGATGCCAACTTCTTGTAGCCAGTCGCTAACCTCCTGATTCTCGACAAATTCTGCGATGGATTGAATGTGCATTTCTTGACTGACTTGGTGTAAAGCTTTAACCATGGCGGCATCGACATTATCGGTGAGTACGTCCAGGATAAAAGCGCCGTCTATTTTTACAAAATCAACGGGTAGTGTTTTGAGCCAGCTAAAAGAGGCAAAGCCAGAGCCAAAATCGTCTAAAGCCAAGTGGCAACCATGACTTTTAATATTGTTTAAAAAGTTGATGCAGGAAGACATGTGAGTGATAGCGGTTGTTTCGGTAATTTCGAAACAAATTTTTTGATTAATATTTTCGTTTTTGGCTAACAATGCGAGTAGTCGATTATTAAATTCATCCGATTGCAACGATTGTCCAGAAATATTGATGTTCAAAAGGTTGATGGACTGACTGTGAGTTTTTAACCAATTAATGGCGTGTTCAACAATGTAAGCGTCCAATTTACCCATTAAATTAAAGCGTTCAGCCGCAGGTAAAAATTGGTCGGGTAGAATAATTTGTCCCTGCTCATCTTGTAGTCGAACCAAAATTTCAAAGCTCTTATGGGGTTGTTTATGTTGTAGAGGGATGAGTGCTTGTGCATAAAGTATAAAGGCTTCCTCTTCAATGGCGTGCTTTATTCTTTCCACCCAGTTAAATTGGCTGTAGGTTGATTCAGCTGCACTGTCTTTTTCATTGTAAAAATGGATGCGGTTTCGACCATGTTCTTTGGCTAGATAGCAAGCGATGTCTGCTTGACTCATCACTGTACTCTTACTGGTCACGCCCTGTATTCGGGCCACCCCGATGCTGGTGCCGACATGAAACACCTTTTCATCCCACATGAATCGTAGCTCATAGACTTCTCGGCGGATGTTTTCTGCAACGATTGTGGCATCTTCTATATGACAGTTTTTAAGTAAAATCGTAAACTCGTCCCCCCCAATTCTGGCGAGTAGGTCGGCCTCACGAATCTGCTCTTTAATGCGAATTGAGACCTGTTTTAATAGTTCATCGCCCGCATGATGGCCTGCCGTATCGTTAACCAGTTTGAATTGATCTAAATCGATATACAGTAGAGTGTGTTGGGTATGGCTGGTATGAGAGCATTCATCAATGGCTTCTTCCAAATAGTTCTCAAAGGCGGCTCGATTATACAGTTCAGTTAAAGGATCGTGAGTGGCTTGCCAGGTGAGTTTTGTACGTAACTTTCGGGCTTCAGTTGCATCATGAAATACTAATACTGAACCAATAATGCTTCCCTGTCGATCAATAATGGGGGCGCCAGAATCTTCAATTGAAATAGACTCACCTGACCGATTGATCAACACAGTGTGATTGGCCAGTGTAAGTGTTTTTCTGGTTTCCATTGCTTGAAGTGCAGGATTGATTGCGGGCTCCATCGTCAATTCATTGTAGATTTTGAAAATGTTTTGGATGGGTTGGCCTTGGGCGGATTGATTGCTCCAGCCTAATAGGTGTTCTGATACGGGGTTGATGTAGCCGATTCTCCCTTCTCGGTCAGTGGTAATAACGCCATCACCAATTGATTTTAAGGTGATCTCGGCACGCTCCTTTTCGGCAAATAGCTCTGACTCTTTTGTTTCAAGTTCCAAGATCATAGATTGGAAGTTATCAGCAAGTATTTGCAATTCATCTTGTCGATTAAGGTTTAAGCTAATACTGCGTTTTCCAGAACGAATTTTTTGGGTGGCGATGACCAATTGATCAATAGAGCGGGTCAATTGATGACCCATGAACCAGGCGAAGATCGTTCCGATCAAAATAGCAAAAAGAGTGTATGCAAGGCCTTCATAAGTTAAGTATTCCAAACTATCTGCAATATGTGATCGGCTATGTTGTATTCGGGTCCAACCAATATGTTGATCATTGACATAGATTGGGTTGGCAACATCTATGACATCGATATTGTCAAAAAAAGTAACAACATCCATCGATGAGTTAGGGGGAGGTAATTGGTCTAGAGGGTGGAAGTGTCCAACAGGATTGCGCTTAGTTTCTTCTGTATTGTGGTAGGCTAAAATTTTTCCGCTTTTATCTAAAAATAGACCAAAGTTAAAATTAGGATGCATTGATTGTGCTGTGATGATTTCTTCTAGACCAGCTAGGTCATTGGTGAGTACTCCGTTGATACTGTTGACCGATAAGGTTCGGCTAATTCCAATGGTGGCTTCTTGGGATTTATCTAATAAAAAAGCTTGTTCTCGTTGTACTAAATCAAAGACAAATATCGTCATTAAAACAGCATGGACACCTGCAATTCCAAGGATTAAAGAGCGTTTGATTGATTTTTGTTGAAAACGTTTAAACATGACTTGTCTCAAAAGTTTAAATATATCGAGGGTTATACTAAATGCATTGCTAACATCACTGTTTCGTCTCAAGGGCTTAAGGGGCGGACGGACTTAGCAAAGTTTTCAACAAATTCTTTGACAGGTTGATAGGTGTCATTGTCGGCTAATTCAAACTTAGAAAGGTACATCTTGTGGAGTATTTTCTGCCCCTCTTCCGTCTCATGCAAATGGCTTAGAAGTATTTGGACCTGTTTAATTAACTCAGGTGGTACATCATCTCGAACCACAATGCTATTATTGGGAAGAGATTGTGTTTGCCAGATGACTTTAAGTTGTTCTTTTAACTCAGGTCGCTCATCGGAAAGCGCTCTCCATGGCGGCGGCCAAGTGGCGGCAGCGGCTGTATTGCCAACAAAGACGTTCATTATTGAAGACTCTTGAGAGCCAACGTATTTGTTTTCAATATCATGAGTGACATTTATGCCATGTTGTTGAAGATAGTGCTGGGGTAGCATAGTGGCCGCTAAGGCGGTGGGTGCAGGATAGCTAACGGCTTTGCCTTTTAAGTCACTTGGTTGGGTGATGCCACTGTCTTTTCGTACTAAAAAAATACCTTTAAAATTTTGATCATCTCCCATTTTAGCGATCACTTGATAGTCCGTTTCAAGTGCCATGAGTGTTTGATAAGGGTTGGGTAAAGCAAACGCAACGGTTTTCTGCTTTAGTTTTTCATTAAAATGAGCATAACTTTTAGAAGCTTCAACGGTAAATGTAACGCCCGTTAGATTTTGGTTGAGGTAGTCCATTAAGGGGTTAAAGACTTCATATAAACGAGTAGGGTTATGCAGAGGGTGAATGGCAAATTGATATTGCTGTAGCGTAGAGTCTTGTTCGGTAAAATTCGGACTATAGTTTTGGCTCGCATTGTCCGAGCAGCCAGCGAATAATAATGATAGGATTGAAAAGATCAGGAAAAATAGGGTGCGCATGTCGATTCGTATCCAATGATGGTTATTGAGTGCGTTGTTCTGATTCTAGCAGAAACACTATATAGAGGAATAAGAATAGTTATAGTAAGTGTTAATGAGGTCATGATGATTATCTTGGTTAGGGGGTGTTGTTAAAAATTGAATAATGGATTGTATAGGTGTAGAATAGCGCGTTTTTTTTAATCCTTTAGGGTAATAGTTAGGTAGAGTCATGACAGAAACAGTAAAACCTATTGTCGGCGTGATTATGGGGTCAAAATCTGATTGGCCAACCATGAAAAACGCAGTGGAAATGTTGGAACTCTTTGGGGTGCCGCATGAAGTGAAAGTGGTTTCTGCTCATAGAACGCCTGATTTAATGTTTGACTATGCTGAGCAAGCCGAAATAGTTGGACTGCAGGTTATTATTGCTGGAGCTGGAGGGGCAGCGCACTTGCCTGGGATGGTCGCGGCCAAAACCCTTGTACCCGTGTTAGGCGTGCCTATTCAATCTAAAGCCTTAAGCGGTCAAGACTCCTTGTTGTCTATTGTTCAAATGCCAGGAGGGATTCCGGTAGGAACGCTTGCCATTGGTGACGCTGGTGCAAAAAATGCGGGTATTTTAGCGGCTCAAATCGTTGGTAATTTTTTGCCGAAAGTACGTGATGCTGTTCAAGCCTTTAGAGAAGAGCAAACTAAAACGGTACTGGAAAACAGTGATCCTCGCGATTAGTTTTTAGAGTCAAAAAATAGTTAATAGTTTAAAACCGTAGGCGGACATTTAGTAAAGTGTTTACCTGCGGTTTTTTTATTTCAGGAATATCGGTTAAGAAGACTTATATTTAAGAGACTCAAATTTAGATTCTATAATTTGTGTGCGAGTTAACGTAATAGACTGTTTCTTAGGGTGGAGGAAATAATGACCCCAATTACTAAAAAAATCGGTGTTTTAGGCGCTGGACAACTAGGTAGAATGTTGGCCATTTCTGGTTACCCATTAGGTCAAAAGTTTGGTTTTTACGGAATAAGTGACGACGAACCGTCAGCATTGTTGGGGCATATGTATCGTCAGTCTGATGATATCGATTCTTTAGCTCAACTGATTGAGTTTGCAGATGTGATGACTTATGAGAGTGAGAATACTGATGTGGCAATGGTGCGTGAGATTGCGAAAACGACGCCTGTTTATCCTGCTGAAAAATCACTTTATATATCGCAACACCGTGGTCGAGAGAAAGGCCTGTTTGATCAGTTAAATATTCCTTGTGCGCCTTATCAAGTCGTGGACTCTTTAGACAGCTTAAAAATAGCCGCAGATGAAATTGGCTTGCCAGCAGTACTGAAAACCACCACTGAAGGTTATGACGGTAAAGGTCAGTTTGTTCTAAAAGACACTTCTCAAGTTGAGCAGGCCTGGACAGAAATTGGCGGCCGAGAATTGGTGCTGGAGGGATTTGTTGATTTTCAGCGCGAGTTGTCGATAGTGGCGGTGCGTAATGCGAATAATGAGCATGTTTATTATCCTTTGGTGCAAAATGTTCATCATGACGGAATTTTGCGTTATACCATTGCGCCTGCTAGAGATGTGTCTGAAGAGCTGCAAAAGCAAGCGGAATCTTATATGCAGAGTTTGCTTGATGAGTTAGATCATGTCGGTGCTTTAACCGTAGAGCTGTTTGACACGCTTGATGGGCTTGTGGTCAATGAGATGGCCCCTAGAGTCCATAATTCAGGGCACTGGAGCATTGATGGAGCGATGACCGATCAGTTTGAAAATCATATTCGTGCTATCACAGGCCTGCCTTTAGGCGAAACAACACTGCGTCAACCTTTAGCGGCCATGATTAATATTATTGGTGAAACAGGGCCTGTAGAAAAAGTTCTAAAGATGCCTAAAACCTTTTTGCATTTATACGACAAAGATGAGCGTGCAGGTCGTAAGTTAGGCCATATTAATATTGTCGCTGATACGGAAGAAGAGTTATTTGAAGCTTTTAAAGAGTTGGCTGATTTTTTACCTAAATAATTGGTAAGGTGCCTTTAATACACGAATTAATTGTGTAATTCTTTAATCATGATAACTTAAAAGTTGACTCATGACTGAGGCCAGTTCGGAAGGCAAAACTCCGGGTTGGCCTTTTTTTTGCGCTAAGATATCGCCCGCCTCAGCATGCAAAGAGACGCCTAAACAAGCCGCTTCCCAAAGCGATAAGCCCTGAGCGACAAAGGTCGCTATTGCCCCTGTTAGGGTATCCCCCATACCGCCCACCGCCATGCCTGGGTTGCCAGCCAAACACAGTTCCATATTTTTTCCGTCAAATATTAGACTACCATTGCCTTTTAAAACAATCACGCCTCCATATTTCTGATGCAATGCCTTAATAGCTTTTACGCGATCCGTTTGGATTTCTTGAGTGGTGCACTTGAGTAGAGAAGCGGCTTCTCCTGGATGAGGGGTTAAGATCCAATTTTTGTATTTTTGTGGGGCTAAAGCCAGTAGTTTTAAGGCATCAGCATCGATTACTTTAGGAATAGGTGCTTCTAGCACCTGGTGATAGAGTTGTTCAGCCCAGGTATCTGTTCCTAATCCAGGGCCTAAAGCCACAGTATTGGACAGACTCAGTTGGTCTGCTAAGACTGTTTGATCGTAACACATCAGTTCAGGCAGGCTTTGAGTAATCGCAATGGTATGTTTAGGTTGGGTGATCACTTTGGTTAAGCCTGCACCGACTTTTAAGCTGGCTAAAGCAGCGAGTTGAATGGCGCCCATCATATTGATGTTGCCACCGACTAAACAGACCGTGCCAGCTAGGCCTTTGTGATGACTGGCTAATGGTTTGGGCAGTTTATTTAACCAGTATTTTAATGGGTGGTTAAGCGCCACTGGGGGCTGCTGTTGTAATGTGTTTTTATCTAAAAACAGAGAGCTGTAATGAATATGGCCTGATGTTTCTGGGCCTTGATAGGTGTATACCCCCAGCTTTCGGCAAATAAAAGTACACGTATGAGTAGCTTTAATGGCAGTGCTTAAAACTGTTCCCGTATCTGCACTTAGGCCACTGGCAATATCAAGGGCTAGAACGGCTTTATTGGCTTGATTGATTTGCTCAATAATATCGAGTAACGAGCCTGTGATCGGGCGATCTAAGCCTGTGCCTAAAATGGCGTCTACAATCACATCGGCTTTCTGAATGAGATCGGAGTGAAAAGTCACCGTTTTAAGACCTACAGCTTGCAATTCCTGATAAGCGATCAGTGCATCACCTTGTATGTTTTGTACGTCACCAATCAAACATATGTGAACTTGTAATCCTGCCATAGCTGCTAATTGCGCGACAATAAAACCGTCACCGCCGTTATTGCCAGTGCCACAAAATACGGTGATGGTTTTTGGATTATGAAAATGGTGTTGTAAGCTTTCAAAGGCAAAGAATGCGGCCTGTTTCATTAATAAGATACCAGGTCGGCCTAATTGTTGAATGGCGTATTGGTCTATTAATTGACTGCTGTGAGCGCTATAAAAAGCTTTCATTTAACGAGTGACCTCTGTTTGCAGGTGGGCGCTGCAAGGCGTGTTGTAAGTATTGACTGACTGCGTGAGCAAGTTACTAGGTTTGCTTCATGTTACCAGAATACATACAGCAGTAGGCCACCTAAGGCAAAGCGATACCAAGCAAAAGGCGCCATGCCAATGCTGCTAATCCATTTTAAGAAAAGTGCGATAATAATATAAGCACTGATGGCTGAGAGCAGTGTTCCACCAATCATTGCTTCCCACTGTACAGGGGTATTGCTTTCAATTAGGTCTTTCAGCTTAATTAAGCCAGCGCCTAGAATAATAGGGATGGACAGTAGGAAAGAGAATCGTGCGGCCGCTTCGCGTGTTAAACCGATCATTAAAGCGGCTGTGATGGTAATTCCTGAGCGTGAGGTGCCAGGAATGAGTGCTAAGGCTTGTGCAATTCCGATAATCATAATGTCTTTAAAGCTTAGGCTGTACTCATCACGGACTTGCTTACCTTTGACGTCTGACCACCAAAGTAACACACCAAATCCGATGGTGGTGGCGGCAATAATGATTGGGTTTCGTAAGGTTTCTTCTAGGCCGTCATTTAAAAATAAACCGAAGGCTACAGCCGGAATGGTCGCAAAAATAATCCACCAAGCCAAGCGGCTATTAGAGGTAGGTTGGCGAGTAATCAGTGAGCTACTCCAGTCTCGAGTCATTAACCAAATGTCATTTCTAAAATAGAGTACAACGGCGCTTAAAGTACCGATGTGAACCGCAACATCAAACGCGAGCCCTTGGTCTGGCCAGTCAAACAGTTGGGGCACAAGAATTAAGTGGCCAGAGCTTGAAATGGGTAAAAACTCAGTGAGGCCTTGAATCAGCGCTAAGGTGATGATTTGAATCCACTCTAAGGTAGGCTGTATTGCTTCTTCCATGATATTTTCCTAATGCATATTGTTCGTGATGTTAAAGCAATTTAGAGTTGGTGACGTAAGTCGCGAACACTGAAGCCGATTAATGAAAGATCTAAGTGTTTAGTTAAAGCAATCACTTTAAAGCTTTCCCCCATCTCATCAGGAAGGGTTAATGTTTTAAGTTGTTGTGCCGTCTTAATTTGTTCGGTTAACGAACTGTTAACATCGGCGGACATTTCAAGTAAGCCGCTGCCCATTAAAAAGTTTGCCTGAGTGGTATAGCCCGCCACTTTAAAGCCACTGTCGAATCCCGCTTCTGCTACGGCGGTAAAATCGACGTGGGAAGTAATGTCTTGTAGACCAGGATAAAAGAATGGATTGCTGTGCGCTCGATGTTGATAGTGGCAGCGTAAGGTTCCCATTACTCTGGCGGGGTGATAGTATTCTTCGCGAGTATAGCCATAATCAATTAATATGACGACACCCTGTGAAAGAATGCTGTTTAAACTTTCTAGCCAAGGCCGAATGTGCAAGTTGACTTCGGTTTCATAGCCTAGATCCGATACTTCACCAATATGGTGAATTAATCGGTTGGCAAATTTTTGCAGATGGACATCGGTAATCGGTTGATAGTCCCATTCAAATTTTTCAGTATTATCATTGTAGCGAACGTATCCGCGTAAAGCGTGATGGGGCTCTATACGTAAACGTTCAAAAGGCATCGCATCAAGTACTTCATTGGCCAAAATAACTGCCGAGATAGGTGTGGTTGGCAACTGGCTTAACCAAACCACTTTGTTAAATAGCTCGGCCGGTAGTCCGGCCTGTAGGGTTTCTTTTTGGCGGGCTTGTAAATCCGCGCTGATTTCAACAATATAATAGCGTTCTAGTAATTGCCCCATGCTCTGCAGTTCGAGCAAAATGTCTTTTGCCATAACGCCTTGGCCAGCTCCAAACTCGACAATATTGGGTGTGTTGAGCTCTTGGAGTGCCTGAGCGGCTTGTCTGGCTAAACAGCGTGAAAAAATGGGCGAGACTTCTGGCGCGGTAATAAAATCGCCTTGTATCCCGATTTTAGGTAGACCGCTGGAATAGTAACCTAGGCCCGGTGTGTAGAGTGCTTTTTGCATATACTGAGCAAACGTCATGCTCTTGTGGCGGGATAAAGCCGTGCGGATTTGTTTGCTGAGTTTTTGGCTGTTCAGACGAGTCTCTTCTGAAGGCTCAGGGAGTTCTTTATGGGTATTTATTTTACGGTGGCTATTTTGTGGCATGATTTTCGCAATTGGTCATTGTTATGTTATTGTTTTTGGCTGAAAAGGGTTAAGATTGGATTGTGGTATTATGCTACAAACAAAAATAAACAGCCAGTGATGGTTCGCGCTTATGTAGTTATTTATACGGTGTGTTTTAATAAGTCTTGTTTAAGAGCAGCGAATAGAGCTCAGTGCGTTAATAAAAATTCAAGAGAAAATCAGTTGTTATGAAAATCGGCATCAAAAAAATCCACGAAAGTGAGTGGTTGATTCATATAGGTTGTGCTTCGGTTAAGGTGGATCAGTTTTCGCTGGCTTTGTTGGAAATTACATTAGAGCATTTGTTGGCTTTGGAGCATGGAGAGGCACATTCTACTTTACACAGTTACGTGAAGCTGGGGTTAAAGATTAAAGATCTACCTGATTTAGAGTGTCAAAAGTTATTAAGGGTTGTCGAGGTCAAGGATTTATTAGAGTTCATGCTCGTTGCTAAGGATGAGGCTTTAAACGAATTGGTGTTAAGAAATATCGGGGGTATTCTCGCTAAGCAGTTAGAAAAAGATTTGACTCTGACTCCAGAGCCCTCTGACGAGCACGCCAAAAGAGCGATTCGACGAATTGTCGAAAAGATCTTTGAATTAGAATACCGTGGTGAAATTGAGTTTAAAACGGAACAAACAAGATATATTTAAGGTATAGGCAGATGGATATACATGCAAAGCGAGATAGCAAGGGTGAGTTCCAATTAGAGATTGGTCCTGTGACATTTGATTTACCAAGGGACGCCATTGATGCTCTACAGCAAGTGATTGTTCAGCGCTTACATCACTCAAGTGATGCGGGCGAAGAAGGGATTCTTCGTAAAATAAAAGCCTATCGAACCTTGGCGAGTAAAATGACCAATGTCGATGACCGCATAGTGCAAAAATTTGCCTCGCAAGTTTCTCCTGAACAATTGGTGACGATTGTGCGTTTAGCGGAAGGGGATGGGCTTTATCAGAAAATATTGCGTAATCTATCCAAGCAGAACCAACGTCAGTTTGAAGAAGATTATAAGGCGTTGGATAAGATTAGTGAGCACCATGCCTGTTTGCATATGGAGCAGCTTATTACACTCATTAAGCGTGCAGCAGAAGAGCAAAAAGCGTTAGATTCGGTCTAATGTTAGATTTTCAGCAAGACTTCTCTTATCCTTGTGGTTACCAATTCATGTTCACGGAAGTTAACTTTACTTTTGTATAGGCTTGTTTGAATGTTCTTAAGTGCCCGTTAATCGCTGGCGAGTAATGATTAAGCCTACGGTATCTGTTTCGGCGACGGCTTTAGGTTTGCTTACCTTAAGTTGAATTGTTTGCACGGCAGAGTGTTGCCTTAAAATATGTTGGCAGATGGTTTCAGATAAACTTTCGAGTAATTCAAAGCGACTGTTTTCCACTAGCTCAATAACCTCGTCTGATACTTGCTTGTAATCAACCGTGTCTTTAATGTCATCACTTGAGGCGGCTTGCTTAACGGGTAGGCTCATTTCAATATCAAAAATAAGTGGTTGACGATTTTCTCGTTCCCAGTCATAAATGCCAATAATCGCCTGTGTTTTTAACCCTTGGATAAAAATAATGTCCATGCTCTGTCCTGTTTGATATTTGGGTAGTCAGTGAGTTTAATGACTGTTTTTATGACGGTAAAGTCGCTTTATCTGAACGCTTATTATCTACTTCTAGTAGAATCATTCAATCTTTGCACCCCTGTTGAATTGAATATAATAAATATTTGCGGCATTTGTACGGGGGCTTTTTAATGAAAAGGAATGAAAAATGGGAATGGAAGCCATTGTTTTAATTATTACGGCTTACTTAGTGGGTTCTGTGTCAACGGCTATTCTCGTTTGCCGTTTAATGGGGCTGCCTGATCCGAGAGAAGGGGGGTCAGGCAACCCCGGTGCAACGAATGTGCTGCGTATTGGCGGAGATAAAGGCAAGAAAGCAGCGGGTATTACCCTGCTAGGTGATATGTTAAAAGGTTTGTTGCCTGTTGCGATAGCGCACTGGATGAATTTAGAGGCTCAGGTTATTGTGTTGGTTGGGTTTATGGCGTTTATTGGTCATCTTTACCCTATTTTCTTTAAGTTTCAGGGGGGTAAAGGCGTGGCCACCATGCTGGGAGTCATGTTTGGTTTATCGCTGCCGATTGGTTTGGCGGTCGCTGGAACTTGGTTATTTGTGGCGAAGGTACTTAAAATCTCATCCTTGTCGGCTTTAATTGCGACGATTCTTGCGCCTGTCTATATTTATTTTTTAGCGGGAGAGATGAGCTGGGTGCTTTATACTTCTGTTATGACGTTGCTTTTATTCTGGCGCCACAGGGGTAATATCCAACGATTATTAAATGGTGAAGAGAGTTTGATTAAAGCGAAAAAGGAGACTGTTGAATAATCCGCTGTTGAGTTAAGTGTCTCAACAGTCGATAGGGGAAGCGAGTCTTATTTATAGTTTTGATTACGGTTGAGTGTCTTTATTAAAGTGCAGGCAGGTCTTCTAAGGACCATCTTGGGTTGGCGGCAAAATTTAAATCGTTGCTTTGTCCCGCTAACAGTCTTTGTGCGCCTGCATAAGCGATCATTGCTCCGTTGTCGGTACAGAATTGCAGTCTTGGATAAAAAATTTCACCACGACGTTTTTCCATCAGTTGACTGAGTTTTTCACGAATGGCTCGGTTAGCACTTACGCCACCAGCAATCACAATTCTATTTAATCCTTCCTGTTCTAAAGCGCGTTTGCATTTGATCGTTAAGGTTTCTGAAACGGCGACTTCGAAAGCCCGGCAGATATCGGCTTTGGTTTGTTCTGTGGCATCGTTGTCTTTTACCGCTTTTAACCATGTATTACGAGTATAGGTTTTTAGGCCGCTAAAACTCATGTCTAAACCAGGGCGGTCAATCATGGGGCGTGGAAATTGGTAGCGATCAGAGTTACCTTTTAATGCCAGATTGGACACATTTGGTCCGCCAGGGTAGCCTAAATCAAGTAGCTTAGCGGTTTTGTCAAAGGCTTCACCTGCTGCATCATCTAGGGTATCTCCTAGTACTTTGTATTGACCAAATCCATCGACACGCACAATCATACTGTGGCCGCCTGAAACTAATAAGCAGATAAACGGAAATTCTGGCTGGGCTTCTTCTAGCATGGGGGCGAGTAAATGTCCTTCCATGTGGTGAACGCCCACAGCTGGAACCTTTAAGGCATAAGCGAGGCTGCGTGCGACCGATGTACCTGATAGTAATGCGCCCATTAATCCAGGGCCTTTTGTGTAAGCGATGCCATCTATGTCTTGGCGTTTAACATTCGCTTGTTCAAGCGTTTGCAAGATTAAAGGGGTCAGCTTTCGTATATGATCTCGTGAGGCTAATTCTGGGACGACACCGCCATATTGAGCATGAAGCTCAGCTTGAGTATATAATGTGTCAGCAATTAAGCCTCTATCTGTATCGTAAAGCGCTATCCCTGTTTCGTCACAAGAACTTTCAATCCCTAATACCAGCATCTCGTTTTATCTCTATCAGTCAAAGTGGCTGAATTTTAACAAATAATCTAAGAATATATCGATAAAAGGTTTGCAAAATAGGGTCTAGAAAATTATAATCCCACGTTTCCGCTGTTCTCCATTTCTTGCGTGGGGAATACGAACCGAATAGATAAATTAATAGGTAATATTATGCCAAGCGTAAAAATTAGAGATACAGAACCATTTGACGTTGCTTTACGTCGTTTCAAACGTGCTTGTGAAAAAGCGGGTGTTTTAACTGAAACACGTAAGCGTGAGTACTATGAGAAGCCTACTTGGGCTAAGAAGCGTATGAAAGCTGCAGCGGTTAAGCGTTTAGCTAAACGTTTATCTCGTGAAAACCGTCGTACAACTCGCATGTATTAATATTGGATTGGAATTTAAGTGTCTAATACAATATTAAAAGAACAACTAACGGCTGAAATGAAAGCCTGTATGAAAGCAAAAAATAAAGAGCGCTTAGTCGTTGTACGTTCTTTATTGGCTGCCATTAAGCAGGTTGAGATTGATAATCAGACGACTGTGGATGATGCTGGCGTTTTAGTCATCATAGATAAAGCCATGAAGCAGCGTCGAGATTCTCATCAGCAATTTTTGGATGCAGATCGTCCAGATCTCGCTGAGCAAGAAGCCTATGAAATGAGTGTCATTCAGGATTTCATGCCGGAAGCTTTAACAGAAGAAGAGATTAACACGCTTATTGATGAGGCTATGGCTGAATCGGGTGCGGCCACCATGCAAGACATGGGTAAAGTGATGGGTTTATTAAAACCTAAGATGCAAGGTCGTGCCGATATGAGTGTTGTGAGTAAGCTGATTAAAGCAAAATTAGGATAGTTCAACGATCTTAATTTTATTGTGATGATTTGTTTAAGGCAGTTTAGTCCAGCCAATATAAACCCGCTAGTGTTTCACTAGCGGGTTTTTGCGTTTTAAAAGGTGTGTATTTTTCTGTGGGTAAGCTGTGAATATGTCTAGTCAAACAGGATCCATTCCTCGTTCCTTTATCGAGAGTTTATTGTCTCGTGCTGATGTTGTGCAAATCATTAATCAACGTGTTCCGCTTAAGAAAGCAGGTAGTTCTTATAAGGCATGCTGTCCGTTTCATGATGAAAAATCACCTTCCTTTAATGTCAGTCAATCCAAACAGTTTTATCATTGCTTTGGTTGCGGTGCCAGTGGCGATGCGCTTAAGTTTCTTATGGAATATGACGGCCTTTCTTTTGTGGAGGCGGTTGAATCGCTCGCGTCACAACTGGGGATGGAGGTTCCAAGAGAGCAGCTTTCTCCCGAAAAGCAAAAAGCTCGGCAAGTTAAGCAGCAGCAACAACGTGATCTTTACGACGTTATGCATCTTGCGGCTAAATTCTATCGTCATCAATTAAGAGACCACTCTGCTTCTGAAGAGGCAAAGCAATACCTTAAGGCCAGAGGGTTGAGTGCGGAGATTGCAAAGGAATTTGTAATTGGTTTTGCACCTCCTGGTTGGGATAGTTTGGTGTCTGGGTTGAAAGCGGATTTAAAGCTCAAACAGCAACTCGTAGAGGTGGGTTTGCTTGTTCAGAAAGAAGATGGTAAGCAGTATGACCGCTTCCGACATCGTATTATGTTTCCTATTCGAGATGGTCGTGGTCGCGTGATCGCTTTTGGTGGTAGGGTGCTGGGAGATGATCAACCCAAATATTTAAACTCACCTGAAACACCGATATTTCATAAAAGTTACACCTTGTACGGTCTGTATGAAATGCGTCAGTCACGAGAAAAATTTAACCATATTTTGGTGGTTGAGGGGTATATGGATGTCGTGGCCTTGGCTCAGTATGGTGTGCGCAATGCGGTCGCAACGCTTGGAACTGCTACCACTGTTGAGCATTTGGAGTTGTTGTTTAGGCAGGTGCATGAGGTTGTTTTCTGTTTTGATGGCGATAAAGCGGGTCTTAAAGCAGCTTGGAAGGCGTTAGAGCTGGTACTGCCTATGATGGAGGATAATCGTTCCGTTAAGTTTTTGTTCTTGCCTGAAGGTGAGGATCCAGATTCAATGATCCGAAAAGTTGGTTTTGAAGGCTTTAATAAACAAGTGGCAGAGGCTTTACCGCTTTCTACCTTCTTATTGCAAGGTTTACAGCGTAGGCTATCTTTTTCCGTTGGCTCTATTGAGGGTCGCCAGCAATTGGTCGCGTTGGCTCAACCATATGTTCAATCCGCGCATGGTTTGTATCAGTTTTTATTAGCTGAAGGGGTGGCTGAAGTAGTCGATTTGCCAACATGGCGTATTGAGAAGCAGATGAATGTTCGTTCTGGTTTTGCTCAGTTTAAAAAAGAAAATAAAGCCAAGTCAAAAGATTCTATTGAGAAGATGAGTGCCGTAGTCACTATGCCTCTTAAGCTGGCGTGCATTTTGTTGAAACGACCTAGGTTATCAGAGTATTTTAATAGTCAATTCAGTGAAGATCTTTTTGCACGAAAAGATAGGCAGTACAGTGTTTTGGGTGGGGTTATAGAGGCATTGAAGGCAAATCAGTATATGGCTGAAGCGGCTCGTAACTGGATTGATCAGGCTGGGTATCAGTCTGAACTACAGATGATTGAGCAGCTTCCGATACCCGATGATGATAAGTTTATTGAGATTGAGTTTGAGGCAACGGTATTGGCTTTAGCGAAGCTGATGGATGAAAATAGCTTAGGTCGTTCGGGCTGGAGTGCTGATGAGATGCTTAAACTACAAGAATTCGTTAAAAACTCTATTTGATATCAAGCCAATGTGGATTGGTAGATTCTGAAAAACCCCCTATTTTAAATTGTAAAAATATAACAATTATGCTTGGTAATTCAGTATAATATTAGGCTGCGTTTTTTATTGTCAATAGAAATAAGCAATAAAAATAGGCGTCCCAGAACTTTACTTCGAGGCAAAACAAGACATGACAAAAGTCGAAAGAAAACAGCAGTTAATTGATTTAATTGAACGCGCAAAAGAGTTAGGTTATTTGACTTTTGCTGACGTAAATGATGTTTTGCCTGATGACATTGAAGAAGATCAATTAGGACAGGTCTTAACCATTCTAAAAGATTTTGGTATTAGACTCTACGATGCGGCTCCTGATGAAGATGAACTGGTCACACAAGAAGGTGGGGTTTTTGATGAAGCGGCAGCAGAGGCGGCTTTATCAGCTTTGGCAGAAGTCGATGGCGAGTTTGGCCGTACAACCGATCCTGTTCGTATGTATATGCGTGAAATGGGGTCTGTTGAATTATTAACCCGTCACGGTGAAGTGGATATTGCTAAGCGTATTGAATGGGGTATTCGAGATATGCTGGATGCTTTGGCTAAGTATCCAGTGTTTGCAGACTCTATTTTACAAACGTTTAAGAAGATGGATGCTGGTGAAGGTAAAATTGCAGACGTCGTTCAAGGTTTTTACCGTCCTGGAGATTTGATTGATATCCCTATTGAAGAGTTATCCCCTGATAGTGATGCCAATAATGAACCAAAAGAAGATGGAATTAATCCAGAAGAGTTGGCGGCTTTTTTAGCAAAATTAGAGAAATTAAATCTTGCGGCACAGCAGACTGCTGAGAAGAAAGGGGCTGAATCGCCAGAAGCAGTTAAGGCATGTAATGGTGTTGTTGAGCATTTACAGGGAGTAAAGATTACTCCAGTGTTTTCAACGCGTACTATTCGTTCAATTAAATCAAAAATTAAATCAATTCGTGAACAAGAGCGTATTATTGTTGATCTAGTCCTACGTAAAATCAGTGTATCTCGCCCGATATTTCTAAAGACCTTCGTTGGTTCTGAAACGGACTATGCAATGGTTGATGCATTGATCGCAGAGTGCCCTAGTAAGGCGGCGGCACTTGAAGAAGCTCGTGACGATATTAAACGTGCACAAAAGCGTCTAGCCATGATTGCCAAGGCTGAGAAAATGCCGATTTCACTTTATAAAACGATTTATAAAGATTTAAGTAAGGCCGAGACTAAAGCACGTATCGCTAAGCGAGAAATGATTGAAGCGAACCTACGTCTAGTAATCTCAATCGCTAAAAAATACACTAACCGCGGCCTACAGTTTCTGGATTTAATTCAGGAAGGAAATATTGGTTTGATGAAAGCGGTGGATAAGTTTGAATATCGTCGTGGTTATAAGTTCTCTACTTATGCGACTTGGTGGATTCGTCAGGCGATTACGCGCTCCATCGCCGATCAGGCTCGTACCATCCGTATTCCTGTTCACATGATTGAGACGATTAACAAATTAAACCGTATTCAACGTCAGCTTTTGCAGAAAATGGGACGCGAACCAACGCCAGAAGAGTTAGCCGAAGAGATGGAAATGCCTGAAGATAAGATTCGTAAGGTAATGAAAATTGCCAAAGAACCTATCTCCATGGAAACGCCTATTGGTGATGATGAAGATTCTTCTTTAGGTGATTTTATCGAAGATTCAAATATCTTATCGCCTCAAGATGCAGCAGACTCAGAGGGTATGAGTGAAACGGTAAGAGAGATGCTTAGTACCTTAACACCTCGTGAGGCCAAGGTATTGCGTATGCGTTTTGGTTTGAGTATGAATACGGACCATACCTTGGAAGAAGTTGGCAAGCAGTTTGATGTAACCCGTGAGCGTATTCGTCAAATTGAAGCCAAAGCGTTACGCAAGTTACGTCATCCAAGCCGTGCGGAACGCCTAAAAAGCTTCTTAGATTAACTTAATGGGATGATCTGGATTTGATGCGATAGGCAAAAAAACTATGGTCATCCAGTATGATTAACTACTGCCGTAATTATATATAGCAGGCTTCCTGCTGACTGTTTAGCAAGTGGGCGGTCTTCAAATATTAAGCTCTGGTTATTGCTTACGATATACTTTGTTAGCAGGTTATTTACTAGAGCTATCTAAAGCATTCTTCTAATCTGCATGCCTTAAAAGAAAATATTAAAACAATTTTCTTGAGCCTGAATAATATTATGTGTATTTTTTGAGCAAGTAATAAAGAGGTATGTCACTTGAATTCGCATATTAAGTGCAAACGTATTTAAGCCGCTAATAAATCTACAGCTTTTCCTAAAAACAGCTCAACGGGTTGTTTTCCTCCCCGTGTTTTTCGGGGACGACTGTTGAGCCGGTTCATT
>Ga0316204_10002441_pt1 | contig 41974 bp, 40 predicted proteins | sample 6monrhotite_MG_2_FD_205661 | JGI IMG/M metagenome (GOLD analysis project Ga0316204, IMG submission 205661) | Microbial mat bacterial communities from mineral coupon in-situ incubated in ocean water Damariscotta River, Maine, United States -... | ecosystem: Environmental > Aquatic > Marine >... | reverse complement strand
TCCAAAATGCATCTCGGCGCTCCCCATCCCTGAACCATTGGCGAACCCTGCCGATGGTTGCGCCAGCGCACCATGCAGGTTTAGGGTAAAATCATGCAGATTTCGCAGAAATCATCCGTCACGGCTCATCAAATCGGGGTGCTGCTGTTTGACGATTTCTCGAATCATTGCCTGGCCAATGCGGTCGAGCCGCTGCGTGCCGCCAATTCACTGGCTCGCAAAACGCTTTATCAATGGCATTTTCTGACCGTGGATGGCGGCCCGGTCACCTCCTCCAGTGGCCTGCCCGTACTGCCCAAGGCGCGGCTTTCCGATCATCCGGGCGGCGATATTTTGCTGGTATTGCCGAGCTATGGGCATTTGCGCCATTCCACACCGGGAACCGCGCGGGCATTGCGCGCGGCCGCCCGGCGGTTTTCTCTGGTTGCGGGCCTCGATACCGGCAGTTGGCTTTTGGCGGCGGCGGAGCTGTTGGACGGCTACCGCGCCACCATTCACTGGGATGAATACGACGCGTTCTCAGAGACCTTTCCACAGGTGACCACCGACACCGCCCGGTTTGTCATCGACCGAGATCGGGCCAGTTGCGGCGGTGCCATGACGGCGTTTGATCTGGTACAGGACTTGATCGGACGCGCCCATGGCCCGGCCCTGCAATTGGAGATCGCATCGCTTTTCATGCAAGGCGGGCCGACCCATCCGGAGGCCAAAGGGCGCATAAACCTGGTCGATGCAGGCGTCGCGCTGATGCGGCAGAACCTGGAGGAGCCGCTGAGCATTCCGGCGCTGGCCCGCAGGCTTGGCTGCACACAGCGCAAGCTGGAGCAGCGGTTTCAGCAGCGTTTGAACGACAGCCCGCGCAAGTTTTACCAGCGGCTGCGACTGCAGGCGGCGCGGCGGATGTTGACCGAAACCGGCAGCAGCGTGGCCGAGATTGCGCTGCGTTGTGGCTATGGCGATGCCAGCGCGATGACGCGTGCCTTCGGGCGGCAGTTTGGCAGCACACCGACGGCCACAAGGGCAGCGCATCAATTGGGGCGGGCGGTTCCGATTACCGGGGCCAGCAATTCATCGTCGAAATAGGTGTGCTGCGCACGACCGCGGTTTTTCGAGGCATAAAGCGCGATATCGGCGTCATTCAGCATCTGATCGGGGTTGGGAGCGTCATAGCGCGACGCCAGCACCGAGCCCGCACTGGCAGATATGCGGCAGGGCTGACCGTCAAATGTGGTGGGTTCTTCAAGCCGGGCAATCAACCGGTCGGCGATGGATTGCAGCAACCCCGCATCGTCGCACTCACGAAAGAGCAACACAAATTCATCGCCGCCCACACGCGCCACGATATCGCCTTTGCGGATTTCCTCGCGCAGGATATCGGCAACGCGGGTCAGTACAAAATCGCCCGCCGCATGGCCGAGCGTGTCATTGACCTCCTTGAAGAAATCGAGATCGAGATGCATGAGGCCAAACCGGGCCATCGGTTCCGCAGTCAACTCCTTCAGCGTTTGATCCATCGCACGCCGATTTTGCAGACCAGTCAGCGCATCGGTCATTGCCTGCGCCTCGGCGTTTTGGCGGGCCGCTTGCAGTCGCGCGGTCAGGTTTCGGGATTCATGGGCGATGGCGGCATTGGCTTCGCGTAGATAAAGCAGGTCAATCGTCTGATCGCAGGGCGAAAAATCATTCAGCGTCAGATCACAATCGGCAACCGCCTGGGCAAATGAGACGCCAAGCGACAGGTTGATGAAACCGCCCTGCCCGCCCGGCATTGGCACCACGACACCGCGAAACGGCAGATCGGAACGACAGAAAAGCGCGAGCCTGAGGCGTGTGCCCGCCAGCGCCAGGATCGCCTCCATGCTTTGCGCGGCCTGCGGACGCCGCAGATCGACGATATCGAACAGAGGCTGACCGATCAGTTGCTCCTTACCCGCGATCTTGGCCAGCGTCGGACCGACCCGCACCACCCGTTCGTCTGCGCCGAACCACAGATGCATCGGCATGAGAACATCGAGCGCGCCGCCTTCCAGCGCGAAAGCGGTGGACCCGGTCACTTCGGCACCGCGCCAAGCGAGAATTGCCGCCCCGAAGCATGGGCCATGTCCAGCAATTCGATCTTGACCCGTTCGATACCGCCGCCCGCACCGTCAAAATCGAGGATCGCCAGCGCGCCATAATCGTCCGCCAGCGCCCGGAGCGCGCCCAGAAACACCGCGCTCACCCCCGGCACCGGCCATCTGACCTCCAGCACGAATGAATTGCGGTGCAGATGACAGATATGCAGGTCTGGCAGGTCGAGATCGGGCACCGCCAACCTCGCGCGCCCGGCCAGATCGTCCAGCGATTGCAGAAAATCATAAAAAGTATCGCCACCGAACCGCAGCAGGCGGCGCAAAGGTTCAAGGTTGGGATGGGTCACCAGATAGGTGCCGATATCTTCCAGAAGCGACAGATTATCCCTGTGCAGCACCGCCGCCGCCGCCGCGATGGTGTCGCCGGTCAGACGATCCTCGTAATGCAGCATGGATTCAAAACCATCGAAGGGCAGGCCCGCCTGGCTCCGCACTTCATCCCAGATTTCCTTGCCGTAGGTATCGGTCAAAAACCCCTGCAAGGCGCGGTTCACCAAACCGTGCATCCTCAGGCTCCCGCAAATAATATGCAGGTCTGATAGCGCGCCAGAGGTTAAGAAACCGTTCCCCGAGGTCAGAAATCCGTGGGCGCGCCGCCTTCGGATTTGCGCCGGTCGACAAAGGCGCGCAATTCTTCGCGGATGCCATCGTCCATTGCCGGGGCCTCGAACTCGTTGATGATGTTCTTGTAAATCTTGTTGGCCCGCTGCGCCGTCCATTCGCCACCGGCCAGTTCCCAGGCCTCGAAATTGCTCCAGTCGCTGGCAATAGGCGCATAAAACGCATCCTGATAGCGGTCCTGGGTGTGCTGCACGCCAAAGAAATGCCCGCCCGGACCAACCTCACGGATCGCGTCAAAGGCCAGATCCTCGGGCTCGGTCGACCAAAGCTTCGGGTCGAAATAGCGCTGGATCATTTGCAGAACCTCGCAATCCATCACAAACTTTTCGGGGCTGGCGATCAGACCGCCCTCCAGCCAACCGGCCGCGTGATAGATCATGTTGCCGCCCGCCTGCACCGCCGACCACAGCGAATTGGAGGTCTCCCACATCGCTTGCCCGTCGGGGACATTTGCCGCGCAGACACCGCTGGCGCGCATCGGCAGGCCGTAAAACCGCGCCATCTGGCCGGTCATCTGGGTGGCGCGCATATATTCCGGCGTCCCGAACGCCGGCGCGCCCGATTTCATGTCGACATTCGAGGTGAACGTGCCGATGGCCACCGGGCATCCCGGTGAGATGAATTGCATAAGCGCAAGCGCGGCCAGCCCCTCGGCCAGGCTCAGCGTCACCGCGCCCGACATGGTGACCGGGGCCATGGCTCCCGCCAGGGTAAAGGGTGTCACCACAACCGCCTGGCGCGCCCGCGCCAGGATCATCGCGCCCTCCAGCATCGGAAAATCATGTTGCAGCGGCGAGACCGAGTTGATGTTGGTATACATCCGCGGCGTGGCCTCGAATTCCTCCTGCGTCAGCCCGCCCGCGATGCGCACCATCTCCATCACATCCTCGACCCGCTCGCGGCCCAGGGAATAGGCATGCGCGGCCTTGTCGGTCAGCGTCAGCTTTTCGTAAAGACAATCGAGGTGGCGCACAGAGGCGTGGATATCAATCGGTTCCGCCGGATAGCCCCCGGCGAAGTGGATGCAGTTGAAATACTGCGTCAGCTTGATGAATTCCCGGTAGGTCTCGAAATCGCCCGAGCGTTTGCCACGATCCAGATCCCAGGCATTGGGCGGCGACGAGACATTGCCAAACACCATATGATTGCCGCCAATGATGATCTTTTTGTCAGGGTTGCGCGGCGTGACCGTGAACTGGCTGGGGGCCTGGCCGACCATCTCCATCACGAAAGCTTCGTCCATCCGCACATTGGTGCCGTTAACCTTGCAGCCCGCGCGGGCCAGGTATTCGCGCGCCTCCTCGTTCAGGAATTCGATACCGATATCGGACAGGATCCGCATCGCGCCCTTGTGGATGGCCAGCACGCCTTCGGGGCCAAGCGGCTCGGTCGGGCGGTCGGGATTGACCGGTATGCGCCATGGCATCTGGTCGATCGTGGCGGTTCCGGCCCGGTCGGCATTTCCCTTGCGGCCGCCGGCACGTCGGCGGCGGGGGGCGGCATCTGCGCTCATTCGATGATCTCCCGTTTGCGATTTGAAGGCCACAATGGCCCCGCCCCGCCCGACGGTGTTTTCAGATAGCGACCGATTGTGAACCCGTTTGCGTCGCTTTTGATTTCGCATGTGCCGCGTGCAGGGCACCGCCCGGGGCCAGTTGCGCGGGCAGGTCGCGGATATCGGGCAGGATCAGATCGGCATGCGGGGCCAAAGCTTCGCGCCCGGCCATACCGCTGAGCACGCCAATGGCCAACATTCCCGCCGCGCGCCCGGCATGCAGATCATGCAGGCTGTCGCCGATCATAAGCACATCGCCGGGGGTCAGCGCGAAATGATCGGCGAAGGCCCGACACATGCCGGGGCCGGGTTTGGACCCGTGGCCGCTGTCGAACCCCTGCACCGAATCGAAACAGTCCAGAATGCCGGCCTCTGCCAGATGCGCCTTGGCCGCGTGCTCGGAATCGTTCGTGGCCACGCCAAGGCGCAGCCCCATCGCGCGCAGCTCGGTCAAGAGCGGGCGCAGCGCGATAACCGCGACCATCGGGGCGCGTGCCGCCGCCATGCTGATCCGGGTCTTCAGCGTTGCCGCGTCGGTGCCTGTGAGCATCGGCAGCAGCGCCGCGACCACATCGGCATCGGTGCCCGCAATCAGACAGCTGTCGGGCGCAAAGCCGCCTGTAGCGGTGTCATACCCGATGCGCGCGCCCATTTCGGTGGCGCGCCCGGCATCGCCCTCGGCCAGATCCAGCAGCAGGTCCTGCGCGAAGCCCGACCAGCTGCGTTCGAAATCAAACAGCGTGCCGTCCTTGTCGAACAATATTCCGGTAACCATTGCGCACGGGGCTCCTGCTGCTGTTGTTGCACCGGGCGACAGTGTCACGGGAACCCGGGCCTGTCACCTGCCCGCTCTTGACCCGCCACCTCGAATATTGTCAATGTCAATCATGGACGGCGCGCAACCCAAATACAGCCTGCATGACAGCATCGGCTATCATACCACCCTGGCCGCCAGGCTGGTCGAACGCCGGGTCGAGGATGGGCTGAAGGGCTTTGGCCTGACCCGGATCGGATGGTGCATTCTGTTGGCGGTGGCCGAGGAAGGGTTGAAAAACCCCTCCGATATCGCGGGTTTCGTGGGCATCGACCGCACCGCCACCTCGCGCGCGCTGAAAGCACTTGAGGCGAAGGGGCTGATCAGCCGCGCCATCGGGCGGACCGACCGGCGCATGACCGAAGTGTCGATGACGGATGAGGGCCGTGCCCGGATGGTGCAGGCGCTGCCGGTCTGTGTGGAAAACATGGCGCATTTCAACGCCAAGCTCAGCAAGGGCGAGCAAGCCGATCTTAAGGTTCTTTTGAAAAAGCTCTATGCCGGCGAACGCGAGGCGATCGGCGAATAATCGCCAAAACGCTCATGTCCAATGCGTCATGGCCCCGCCAGGCAGCGATTGGCGCGCCTCGAACAGCGCCTCGTATGGCAGGCTCAGATGATCGCAACAGGCCATGACCCAGGCATCATCCATCATCAGAAAATCCAGCAATGATAGTTGCATACCGGGTTCCGAGACCTGTGCGCGCAGATCGTCGACACCGGCCCCGGTGCTGCCCAGAAAGACCGGCAGCAATTCCTCGTTGCCAACCAGCCAGGCCATGGCGTTCAGGGCAATTTCCGCCGCGCGATCCGCGTTCATGTGATGTCACGATCCAACTTGTTAAAGGCTTTGTTAACCTTTCCGTATCATGCATGAACAAAGCTCAGAGTTAAACCAGCGGCGGAGCATTCGATGACAGGGCGCATTCTAGTTGTGGACGATGTGGCCACCAATCGCATCGTCATGAAAGTGAAGCTCGCAGCGGCCTGCTACAGCGTGTTGCAGGCCGATTGCGGGGCGGCGGCGCTAAGAATTGCGAAATCCGAGCAGCCGGATCTGATCCTGCTGGATGTGCTGATGCCCGACATGAGCGGTGTCGCCGTCTGCGAGAAACTGAAAGCCGACGCTGCCACCGCCGATATCCCGGTCATTCTGATCACCGCGCTGGCCGATCAGGACAGCAAGATGCAAGGTCTGCAACGCGGGGCCGACGACTACCTGACTAAGCCGGTCGATGAGGTGACGCTGCTGGCCCGCGTCCGCTCGCTTTTGCGCGCCCATGAGATCCAGCGCGAATTGCGCCTGCGCGAGGAAAGTTGCGCGGGCTATGGGTTTGCCGAACCAGCGACCGGGTTCGTTACGGCGGGCAAGGTGGCGCTGGTGGCACCCGATGCGGCCAGGGGCGTGTCGTGGAAACACGCGCTGGATGCGCAGGGAACGCGTGGGTTGCAGATCCTGCCGCGCGAACAGGCGCTTTCGGGCCATGGCATGGACAAGGCCCCCGATGTCTATGTGATCTCTGCCGATCTGGGATCCTATAACGAAGGATTGCGGCTGTTGTCCGATTTGCGGTCGCGGCCCGCGTCGCGCCATTCGGCAGCGGTGATGATCCTGCCCAAGAATGACGCCGAACGCGGCGCGGTGGCGCTCGATCTGGGCGCGGGCGACATTCTGTATGACCCGTTCGATCCTGCCGAACTGGCGGTGCGGATCAAGACCCAGCTCAGGCGCAAACGCCAATCCGACCGGCTGCGCGCCACGGTCGAGGCGGGGCTGGAGCTGGCGGTGACCGACAGCCTGACAGGCCTGCATAACCGGCGCTATGCGCTTGGCCATCTCGCACGGCTTCTGGTTGAGCCGGGGCGCGGCCTGGCGGTGATGATGTTGGATCTGGATCATTTCAAGGCGGTGAATGACCGCTTTGGCCACGCCGCCGGCGATCAGGTGCTGGCCACCGTCGCCAAACGCCTGCGCCATGAATTGCGCGGCCGCGATCTGGTGGCCCGGTTGGGCGGTGAGGAATTTTTGGTCGCCCTGCCCGATACCGACCCCGAACACGCGCTGCAATGCGCCGAACGCCTGCGTCAGACCGTCGGCGGCCGGCCCATCACGATTCCCGGTCTGGACCGGCCTGTAACTGTTACGATGAGCGTCGGTATCGCGCTTGGGCAAGCAGAGGGCGACAGTGCGGAATCGTTGATCGAGCGGGCCGACCGGGCGCTTTACGGGTCCAAATCGGATGGACGCAATCTGGTCACGGTCTCAGCTTCAGCCGCCTGATCCGGCGAAGCGGCACCTATCGGGCGCTATCGCTGCAGCCCGCATCACCGGTGCCCGCGCCGGTTCAGCATCTGCAACAGATTATCGGCAAATGAGGCGCGGGCCGCGGGCGACATGGTGGCCAGGCGATCCAGCAATGCCCCGCTGCCCCGATCCTGCAGATCCAGAACCACACCGCGCTGCCCGGCAAGTGCAGCCTCGGCGGCGGCGCGATCAAACGGATCGCCCCGCACCGATTGCGCAAAGCCGCGCGCAGCCTCGACGAATTGCCGACGCTGCCCCCGCATCATCTCGCGGTCGGCCCCGGCAGCCTGCACCACCGCAGCCCGGTCGTCACGATCCAGCGCAAAGGCCAGCGGTGCCAACCCCAACAGGCGCAGCGTATCGGCCCGGTCGCGCATCCCGCCCTCGGGGCGCCCGCCCAGAAAGGCCCCGCCGATTGCGCCTAGAACCAGAAGGTTCAGCGCCAGGCTAAGGCCCAACACGATCTTTACACCGCGCGGCGTGCGTCTTTTAACCGGCGTATCAACAGGCATGCTCATGGCTCAGCCATCCTCCAATTCCAGCAGGTCACCCCAACCCGAGGCCAGGATATCGCCCTCGATCAGGCCGCGTTCACTGAGCTGTCCTGACAAAAGCGCGTCAATGCTGTCGGGCGCGTAAACGCCGATCGTCAAACCGGTAACGGTGGCCGCAACCAGCCCGCCCGCGCCGCGCCAACCGCCAATGCTGGACAACCAGCCGCCAAACCCGCCGCGATCCGGCACAGGCTTTGGCACCTGCAACCCGGCCTGCACCGATGCAGCATCGGCCAGAACCCGCGCCATCAAGGCATCCGACGGCGCGTCCGCATCGCGGGCGGTGGCAAGCAGATCGGTCAGATCGTCACGGTCATCAGTCATAGCCCAGGGCCTCCTTCTGGCCTGCCAGTGCCCTGGCCAACGCACGTTTGCCGCGCGCGGTCAGGCTTTCCACCGCTTCGACGCTGATGTCCAGCACCTCGGCGATATCGGGGTTCGACACCCCTTCAATATGGCGCAGCACCACGGCCTGGCGCTGGCGTTCGGGCAGGGTGGCCAGGGCGCTGTCCAGCGCGGCCATCCGGTCTGCCCGGATCAATCTGTCATCTGCGCCCGGCACATCATCGGCGGGCTCGTCGGTTTCGTCCAGCCCCACCGCGCGGCCTGCCCGGCGCAGCCGGTCAATGGCCAGGTTCGCGGTGACCCGGTAAAGCCAAGTCGACACCTTGGCCCCGTCCGCCTGCCAATCCGCCGCCGCGCGCCACAGGCGCATCATGGCCTCCTGGGCCACATCCTCGGCCTCGGCCCTGTCGCCCAAAACGCGGGCCGCGTGGTTCAATACACGCGGCAACAGGCGGGCCGTCAGAATTCGGGCCGCCCCCGGATCGCCACGGGCGAAGAGCAACATGAGGGCATCATCCCGCAATTCGTCCAGTTCGGCGTCCAAGGGCTCCATTCTCCTGTCATAGCCCGCCTGCGACCGGGGGCAAAGGGCAACGGCCGGGGGGACCGCCGCCCTTTGCCATCGGGGACCTCAGTTACGGAACCAGCCGCCACGTTCGCCATGCCCGGCACCGCCACCGCGGCGCATCATGGTCGACGCGATCTCGTCAAACTCGGCTTCGCTCACCACGCCGTCACCATCGGCATCGACGCGCGAGAACATGCGCTCGGGATCGGCGCGGCGCGGGCGCATATCGTCCATCTCATTGGCGCTCAGCATTCCGTCCTCATTGTCGTCGAACCGCTCCATCTGGCGGTCGATCATGATCGCCATACGCTCGGCGGCACCGGCCAGCAACTCGTCACGGCTGAGATTGCCGTCGCCATCGGTATCGGCCTGCGCAAAACGCGCGCCACGGGCCGATTGCATCTCTTCGAGCGTCAGGGTGCCATCGCCATCAAGGTCGAGTTCGGAAAACGCGGGCCGCTGCATGGCACCGTCACCGGGGCCCATGGCATTTGCGGGCAGGCTGACGGCCAGACCAACGGGGATCAGCAGGCTCAGCAGAAGGGCAGATTTCATAGACATGTCAGATACTCCATTTCTTGACTGTATGAAGGTTCCACGCAGGGGCCCGGACATTCCGTCGCGAATTCGCGATTTTTTTTCGCGGGGGGCTGCGCGGGCCCCAATTCGGGTGATAAGAAGCGCGGATATCAGACCGCACAGGCCCGCATTCATGGACAGCACCGTCAATCTTTCGCCGGAACGGCCCTTCTGGCCCGCCGTGCGGCTTGGCTGGCGCGGGCGCTGCCCCAATTGCGGGCAGGGCGCGCTGATGAAGGGCTATCTGAAGCTGCGCGACACCTGCCCGACCTGTTCCGAGGACCTGAGCCATGCCCGTGCCGATGACGGACCGGCCTATGTGACCATTCTGATCGTCGGCAAGGTGATGATCGGGCTGATGCTGCATGTTTTCATCGTCTACCGGCCCGAGCCGCTGGTCATGGCCGTGGGCTTCACGTTCGGTTCGGTCGCGCTGGCGCTATTTCTGCTGCCCCGTCTCAAGGGCGCGTTTGTGGGGATCCAATGGGCCAAGAGGATGCACGGATTTTAGACAAGAGCGCCATACGCAACGCCGCCACCATCATCATGCTGCGCGATGCGGGCACCCGCCCGCGCGTGCTGATGGGTCAGCGCGGCAAGGGCGCGGCCTTCATGCCGTCGAAATTCGTCTTTCCCGGCGGGGCGGTCGATGCGGTTGATGCCGAGATCCCGCTGGCCCAGGATCCGCCCGCCGATTGCGCCACCCGGCTGGCCAAGGGTTCGGCACTGCCCGCCGCGGCCCTTCTGGCCGCCGCCACGCGCGAGCTGTGGGAGGAAACCGGCCTGCTGTTGGGCAGCCTCGATGCCCGCGCGGGTCAGATCGCGGCCCCCAAGGGCTGGCGCGGCTATCTGGCCACCGGTCATCTGCCCGACGGCGCGGCGCTGCAATTCGTCTTTCGCGCCATCACGCCGCCGGGCCGGCCGCGCCGGTTCGACGCGCGGTTTTTCATGGCCGATGCGGATGCGCTGGCCAATGACCCCGATGATTTCTCAAACGCCGAGGATGAGTTGAGCCATTTGCAATGGGTGCCGCTGGATGAGGTGCGCGGCTTTGACATGCCCTTCATCACCGAGGTCGTGCTGGCCGAGATCGGGGCGCTCCTGAACGGCTCGGCCCAACCCGGCGTGCCGTTTTTCAACAATTTCGATGCAATCAGCCGGTTCGAGCGACTTTAGAACCGCAGAAACAGCGCCTCACCTATGGCGATCCAGATCGGCATCGTCAGGAATGACACCAGCGTCTGCACCGTGATCATCGCGGCCATCAGCGGCGCGTCACCGCCCAGTTGGCGCGCCAGCGTATAGGCCGCGACGCCGGTCGGCAGCGCGCCATAGATCAACGCGATCTGCGCCTGCATCGGATCCAGCCCGATCACCAGTGCCAGCCCTGCAACGACGGCCGGAAAGATCACCAGTTTGCCCAGACCCGACGCCAATATGGGCAACATATCGGCCGAAAGCCCGCGCAGTTTCAGGTTCGCGCCAACGCAGAGCAACATGATCGGCAGCGCCGCCGCCCCCAGGATCGACAGCGTGTCATGCAGCACCGGCACCTCGCCCAAGCCCATCAGATTGGCCGCGATCCCGGCCAGGATCGACAGGATCAGCGGGTTCATCGCCAGCCCCTTCGCCGCGATCAGAACCGGCCTTTTGCCCGGCTGCGGCAGCATCACGGCAAAGAGGCTGACCACCGAAAGGTTGACCACCGGCACCAAAAGCGCCGCCGCCAGAACTGCGATCTGCAGACCTGCGACACCATAAAGCGCCTCGGCCACGGCCAGCGCGATAAAAGTGTTGAACCGCCCCGCGCCCTGCATAACAGACGTGGCCACCGCGCCCCCGCGCCGCAACGCGCGCCCCGCCAGCACGCCGAAGCCAAGCGCCAGAAAGAACCCGGCATAAAGCGTGCCCGCCAAAGGGATCAACGTCGCCCCCGACAGATCGGCGGTGGAAATGCGCACAAAAAACAGCGCCGGCATCAGAAGGAAATAGACCAGCCGGTCATTGAGGTTCCAGAACTCGGTCGACGGGATGCCACCCCGGCGCAGCACGTAACCCAGACAGATCAGCACGAAAACCGGCGCGATCGACAGCATGATATTCAAGCCAGCGCCCCCCAGACAATGATCAGGAGGCTCGTGACAATCAACGCGATGCCGCCGATTTCCTTGGCCGATGAGGTCTCTTTCAGCCACAGCGCCGAGAACAGGAAGGTAAAGACCAGCTCGATCTGGCCAAGCGCCTTCACATAGGCCGCCGTTTGCAGCGTGAAGGCGATGAACCAGCCGAGCGATCCCAACATCGAGGTCAGCCCGACCAGCGACGATACCCGCCAGGCGGCAATGACCCGGCCGATCTCGGCGCGCTCGCGCAGGAACAGCCACAGCCCCAGAACCAGCGTCTGCACCGCCGTGGCCGCCGACAGCGTAAAGCTTGCCCGCAACATCACGTCGCCCGCCTCAAGCGACAAAGACGCTCCGCGATACCCCACCGCGGAGATGCCGAACAACACACCCGACGCCAGCCCATAGCCGGATGCCGGGTTGAACACCCGTGCTTGCCACATCAGCGGCGTGGCGGTTTTGGGCGGGTCCGATAGCAGGATAACACCCAGGAACCCGACGCCGATGGCGATCAGAACCGGGGTCGAGACCGCCTCGCCCAGGATCACCAGCCCCATCAGCGCGGTCAGGATCACTTCGGTCTTTTTCAGCGTGATCCCGACCGCGAAATTGCGATGCGCGAAAAGCGCCACAACGCACATCGTCGCCAGCATCTGCGCCATGCCGCCGGTGATGATGAAGCTCCAGAACCGCGGGTTGGTGCCGGGATAGGCTTGACCGCTTGCCATGGAATAGACCCAAACCAGAAGCGCGACCAGGGGCGCGGAATAGAGAAACCGCGCCCATGTCGCCCCGCCCGTCGACAGGGTCGTGACCTTCAGATGCCGTTGCAGCAGGAACCGCAGGTTCTGCATGAAGGCGGCGGCGATGGTGACGGGGATCCAGACGGGCATGGCGCTACATCGCGCCGATGGCCCCTCGCGTCAATCCTGTGGCCAGAGCGGATGCGGCACCGGATCCTTGGCGCGCCAGAAAAACGCCCGGAACACTTCGGCGTAATTGCGGAACCTGTAGCCATCATTGCGGCTGAGATATTTCTCGCGATTGGCGAAATAGAGCTCCGGCAATCGGTACCAGGGCAGGCGCGGATGCATGTGATGCACGACATGGAAATTGTTGTTCAGGAACAAAAAGGCCAGCGGCCCGCGATCCTCGATCACCACGGTGCGCCCGCGCACTTTTTCATGCGCCTGATGCTCCAGAAAGGTGCGGATCTTCAAAACGCCAAGCCCCAGATAGGCGGCAATCAGATAGAGCCAGACCGGCATCGGCGAGAGGGAGACCAGCCACAGAATCGCCACGACGCTCACCAGATGCCCGGCCCAGGCCCGCAGCACCAAAAGATCACCGCCCCGGATCTCGCGCAGGTCGCTTTTCATGAACACCACCTGGCTGATGGCGGGCCCCAGCAGGATGCGGCCAAAGAGCGTGTTATTGGCCCTGAGCAGCCCGCGCAGCGGCGCGTTCAACCCCTGCCAGACGCCCGGATCCATGTAATTGGATTCGGGGTCGTCATAGGGATCGGTCAGATTGCTGTCGAGGTGATGCTTGAGATGCGTATCGCGGAACCGCTCATAAGGGATGCAGAGGTTCAGCGCAGGGTAGACCAGTGCTGCGCCTGCCATGGTGTGGCCGGGAAACGGGTGGCCGTGAAGAACCTCATGCTGCAACGAGGAATTCAGAACAATGCCGGCCAGCACCGCGGCAAAGGCCAGCGGCATCCACAAGAGCGGCAGCCAGAAAAGGCCAATCGCCCAGACAAAATATGCAATCACGATCAACGCAAGGGTCGGCCATTCGACACGCATCGGCATCCTTTCCTTCAGACATTTTTTTGAAGTGCGAAAGGCGTATCAGCCCCGCCCGAATTCCTTATCAACGCAAACGACCATGCGGCAGTCCGTAAAAACTCTACAATTCCTCAACAATGGTGATATAAATCAACAATGCACAGTAATGTCACCAAACTCGACCGCGCCGCCCTGTTCCGCGCCCGCCTTTCCGCCGCGATGCTGCAATCGGGCCTCAGCCGCGCCGCGCTGTCACGCGCCACCGGCGTTGACCGCTCGACCATCACGCAGCTTCTGACCACGGACGATGCCCGCATGCCCGGCGGTCATCTGGTGGCAGGCTGCGCCCAGGCGCTTGAGGTGTCCTCCGACTGGTTGCTCGGCCTCTCGGATCGCTCGGAAAAGGCCGGCAGTCTCTTGGCCACCACCCTGACCGAGGCCGAACGCGCCAGTTCCGCCGATGACAAGATCTTTGCCTGGCACCGCGAGGCGGCAGGCCACAAGATCCGCCATGTCCCCGCCACCCTGCCCGATATGCTGAAAACCCATGCCGTGATGGAATGGGAATATGCGCCGACCATGAACCGTTCACCGGGCCAGGCGATCGCGGCGGCCAGCGCGCGTTATGACTGGATGCGCGGCACCGAATGCGACTACGAGATTGCCATGCCGCTGCACCGGCTGGAAAATTTCGCCGCCGGGCGCGGCTATTTCGCGGGGCTTGGGCCGGATGCACGGCGCGAACAGATCGACTGGCTGGCGCAGGTCTACGATCAGCTTTATCCGACGCTGCGCCTCTTTCTTTATGATGCGCGGCGGGTCTATTCGGCACCGATCACTGTCTTTGGCCCCAAGCTCGCGGCGATCTATCTCGGCCGCTACTACGTTGCCTTTCGTGATCGTGACCGGGTTCAGGCCGTGACGCGGAATTTCGATTGGCTGGTGCGCGAATCCGCCACCTCCGCCCGCGCCGTTCCCGGCATCCTGAGCGCGCTGCGACAGCGCATCGACTGAACCGGGGCCCCAACTTCTTTGCGCCACCAAATATCCCCGCCGGAGGCTCCCGAACCCACCACCGGGGCGGGTCCGGGCGGTGACTCCACGCCCCCCGCATCAACACCGTGGCAACGCGGCCCGGCGAAGGCTCCCGCAGGGGGGGGCCTGAGCCGGGTCGCCCGCCCTGGTCGGCCCGCTTGCGGGTCGAAACCGCCTATTTCACCCCGATCGCTGCGCCCGCGCCTTCGGGCATCCCAAATCCCGCATGCGCCGCAGCAATTGCCGCGATCAGATCGGCCATGTCGGGCGCAGGCGGGGCCACGCGGCGGGTCTCAAGGCTCACATGCAACAGCATCTGCTCCCCCGTCGCCACCAGATCCGCCCCGCAATACATCGAATGAAACAGCCGCAGCTTCTTGCCCGCGCCTTCCAGAACCTGCGTCACCACCCGGATGCGCGCGCCGATCCGCACCTCGCCCAGATGCCGGATATGGTTTTCCACCGTGAACCAACTGCCGCCCGATGCGACATAGTCCGGCGTCACCCCCACCCAGAGCAGGAACCGGTCACAGGCCTCTGATATCGCCTGCAAATAGCGTGCTTCGTTCATGTGGTTGTTCTGATCCACCCAATCGGTCGGCACCACGCGATCCAGCGTCTGCATCGGAACCATCAAGTCCGGGGCGGTCGGCGTAATCTCGGCCTCATGCGCCGCCAGAACCGCCCCCACCGCCGATCCGCGCGCCTTCAGGCTGCGCATCATGCCGACCAGATTGCCATCGCGCAGCGTTTCCAGTTCGGCAATGCTCAGATGCCCCGATTGGGCATCGGATTGCTCGGCGATCCTGTCGATCAATTCCTCGGTCAGGTCCGGCACATCCATCAGTTTGGTCCAGGGCCATTCCAGCGCCGGGCCGAACTGTGCGATGAAATGTTTCATCCCGGCCGGACCACCGGCCACGCGGTAGGTCTCAAAAAGCCCCATCTGGCCCCACCGCAGGCCAAATCCCATGCGGATCGCGTCGTCGATTTCCCCGGTGGTGGCCACACCATCCTTGATCAGCCACAGCGCCTCGCGCCAGACGGCTTCCAGAAAACGGTCGGCGATATGGGCCGGGATCTCGGCGCGCACGTGCAAAGGCGACATGCCCACAGTCCGCAGCATGTTCTCCGCCCGGTCCAGAACGCCCGCGCCTGTGGCCTCCGATCCCACCAGTTCGACCAGAGGCAGCAGATAGACCGGGTTGAACGGATGCGCCACGATGATCTGTTCGGGCCGCGTGGCGCAGGATTGCAATTCGGAGGGCATGAAGCCCGAGGTCGAGGACGCGATCACCGCGTCCGCATCGCAGACCGATTGCACCTGTTGATAGAGCTTCTGCTTCAATTCCAACCGCTCGGGCACGCTTTCCTGGATCCAGTCCGCGCCCGCAACCGCGTCGCTGATGGTATCGTGAAAGCTCAAGGCCCCCTCGGCAGGCAGCGCCACATCGTAGAGCGCCGGCAAGGCCGCGCGCGCGCGGTCCAGCATTGCGGCCAAAGCCGCTTCCGCTGCGGGCGACGGGTCGAACACCCGCACATCCCACCCCATCAGCAGGAACCGCGCCGCCCATCCGCCACCGATCACGCCACCGCCCAGAATTGCCGCCGTTCTTGCCATTGCTCAGTCCCCGATCGTTTCCGTATGCCCGTCCACGGCCATCGCCTGACCGGACACCTTGCGCCCCATTTCCGAGGCCAGAAACAGCGCCATATCGGCGATGTCGTCGGCCTCGACCCATGTTTTCATCGACACGCCCTTCACATAAAGCGCGCGCACCTCGTCCTCGCTGATGCCGCGCGCCGCCGCTTCATTGGCGACCACCCGGTCCATGCGCGGGCCCGACACCGCACCGGGGCAGAGCGCATTGACCCGCACCCCCGCAGGCCCCAGTTCCATCGCCAACGTTTTCATCAACCCGATAATGCCCCATTTCGCCACCGCATAGGGCGACCGGTAGGGATAGCCGAACAGACCGGCGGTCGATGAGGTCAGCAGCAAAAGCCCCGCACCTTGCGATTTCAGCACAGGTGCCGCCCGGCGCGCGGTCAGGAACGCGCCATCGAGATTGACCGCCAGCGTCGATTTCCAGCCCTCAAGCGTGATCTCCTCGATGGCACCGGCAGGCCCGCCGATGCCCGCATTGGCCGCGACCACATCGAGCCCGCCAAATTCGATCAGCACCGCGTCAAAAAACGCATCCACCTCCGCCGCGTCGGTCACATCGGCCACTTGCGCCAATATACCCGGGTTGGTCGCCCGCATCTCGGCCACCGCCGCCGCGTCGGCATCGCAAACCGCCACCCGCGCGCCTTCGGCGGCGAAACGCTCGGCCATCACCCGGCCAATCCCCGCAGCCCCGGCCGTGATCAGAACCCGGGCCCCGCCAAGGCCCTTCACCCTACCGGATCCCGCTTCACCAGACCCAGTTTCGCGCGCACCTCATCGGGCCCCATGATCCGGGCCCCCATGCCCTCGACCACCTGGCGGGCACGTTCGACCAACTGCGCATTGGTGGCCAGCACGCCTTTCTCCAGCCACAGGTTATCCTCCAGCCCGACGCGCACATGACCGCCCGCCACGACGGAGGCAGCCGCCATCATCATCTGGTTGCGGCCAAGCGAAAACGCCGAGAAATTCCAGCTTTCGGGCACGTTATTGACCATCGCCATGAAGGTATTCAGATCGTCGGGCGCACCCCAGGGCACGCCCATGCAAAGCTGCACCAGGGCCGGGTCGTCCAGAATACCCTCGGCCACCAATTGCTTGGCAAACCACAGATGCCCGGTGTCAAAGGCCTCGATCTCGGGCTTGACGCCCGCTTCGGTCATCATCCGCCCCATGGCGCGCAGCATGCCGGGCGAATTGACCATGATGTAATCGGCCTCGGCAAAATTCATCGTGCCGCAATCCAGCGTGCATATCTCGGGGCGGCATTCCATCACATGCGCCAGCCGCTCGGTCGCACCCGCCATATCGGTGCCCTGCCCCGCGGGCAGCGGGGTCTCATCGCCGCCAAGCACCAAATCGCCGCCCATGCCCGCCGTCAGGTTCAGGACAACGTCGATATCGGCGGCGCGGATGCGGTCGGTCACCTCACGGTAAAGTTTGAGATCCCGCGACGGGGTGCCGGTTTCGGGGTCGCGCACATGGCAATGGACAACCGCCGCCCCGGCCCGCGCCGCCGCGATGGCGCTGTCGGCAATCGCCTCGGGGCTGCGCGGCACATGCGGGCTGCGATCCTGGGTGCCGCCCGATCCGGTCACGGCACAGGTGATGAAAACGTCGCGCGATGGGGTCATGGGCATCGGGTCTCTCCCTGGCTTGTATCTGGCGATATGAGAAGGCAGATTGCACGGCCGCGCTTTGCGATATACGAAACGGATATGACCGATTCCGCAACCAAATCAGAAAAGCCATTCCGCATCGGCCTGCTGCTTCTGCCCGACAGCAACCTGATGTCGCTGGCCGCCGCGCTCGACCCGTTTCGCGCCGCCAATCGGCGGGCGGGGCAAAGGCTCTATGACTGGCAGGTGCTCAGCCCGCAAGGCGGCACCGTGCGTCTGACGACGGGGATCGAACTGCACGCCGAACCGCTGCCGCTGCATGCCGATATGGACCTTCTGATCCTTGTCGCGGGGTTCCGCCTGGATGCCCATGCCACCCCGGCCCTGCGCGCCTGGCTCAGGCAATTGCGGGTCCGCGCCATACCCTATTGCGGTGTCGATGGCGGCCCTTGGGTGCTGGCACGCGCCGGGCTGTTGAACGGTCGCCGTGCCACCACGCATTGGGAGGATCTGGAGGCCTTCGCGAACGCCTTTCCAGAGGTCCAGCCAAGCCCCGACCGCTATGTCATCGACGGCCCGGCGCTGACCACCGGCGGGGCCGCGCCCTGTCTCGACCTCATGCTGCATCTGATCCGGTCGCATCACGGGGCCGATCTGGCCGGGCAGGTCGCCAATGCGCTGCTCTATGATCCGGTGGACAAGCCAAGCCCGCAGCGCCTGATTTCGCAGGCCCGCCTGTCCAGCCTTGCGCCGCCCGTGGCGCGCGCCATCGCGATCATGGAGGCCGAGATGGAGGACCCCCCTGCCATTGCCGCCATTGCCGCCGCACAGGGCCTGTCGCCGCGCCGTCTGGAAATGCTCTTTCGCCAGCATCTGGAAACCGGCCCGGGCGCGTTTTTTCTGCGCCTGCGCCTGAACGAGGCGCGGCGGCTGGCGATGGATACCGGGCTCAGCGTGCAGGAGATCGCCCTGCGCACCGGATTTTCCGGGCCCTCGACGCTGGCGCGGGCCTTTCGCCGGGCGCATGGCCAGTCGATCACCGCCCTGCGCGCAACCCGTCAGTAAGGCATCGGATGGGCGCGATGCGCCGCCGCGATGTCTGTCAGCACATCATCGGCCAGCACCATATCGGCGGCGGGCAGGATACGCTCCAACTGCGCCGCCGTGGTTGCCCCGAAAATCGCCGAGACCGGGAATGGACGGCTTTGCAACCAGGCCAGCGCCATCGCCACCGGGTCGAGCCCGTGCCTGGCGGCAATCGCCAGATAGGCATCGACCGCCGCGAACGCGCGCGGCACTCTGCGCCCGCCCAGTTCCGGGGCCAAAGACATGCGCGAGGCCTCGGGCACCGCGCCGTCCTGATATTTGCCGGTCAGCAAGCCGCAGGCCAGGGGCGAGAACGCCAGCAGCGTCACCGCCTCGTTCACAGCCATCTCGGCCATGTCGGTATCATAGGCACGGCAGAGCAGCGAATATTCGTTCTGCATCGTCTGCACCCGTGGCAGGCCTTTATCCTCAGAGACCCGCACCCATTGGGCGGTACCCCAGGCGCTCTCATTGGACAGGGCGAAATGGCGCATCTTGCCCTCGGCGACCAGCTTGCCCGCCTCCTCCAGCACGTCATGCATATGGGCCAGCGTTTGCGCCTTATCCTGCCCCGAGGGGTCATAGTTCCAGTTCTGCCGGAACTGGAACGAGCCGCGGTTGGGCCAGTGCAGCTGATAGATGTCGATGCAATCGGTCTGACAGCGCGCCAGCGATCCCTCCAGCGCGGCGCGCAGGGTCTTGCCGCTGATCGGTTCGCCCGGACGCACGAAGCGTTCGTTCAGGCCCGAGATCTTGGTGGCGAGCCTATACTCCCCCCGCCGCCCCGGATTGGCCGCGTTCCACTGACCTATGATGGCCTCGCTGCCGCCCACGGTTTCGGCGCGCACCGGGTTGACCGGATACATCTCGGCGGTGTCGACGATGGTGATGCCGGCCTCAAGGCATTGATCCATCTGGCGAAACGCATCCTCTTGTGGCGTCTGTGTGCCCCAGGTCATGGTGCCAAGGCACAGCTCTGAAATCATCTCGTTGGTCGATCCAAGGGGGACGCTGCGCATGTTTCGGCTCCTCTGCTCCGGTCTGGCCGCGCACCCTAGTGGACGGGGCGGCAGGCGCAAGATGGGGATTTCGGACCATTTGGCGAGTATGTATCTTGCGCCATGTCCCAAGCGCTTCTCACCCGCCGCAAAGCTGGCAGCTCCGTGCCGGGGTCAAAGGCCGGGCCAACGGATGCCGGCGGATCGCCCACCCTGCCCGGAGATGGCCCAGGCCGCGACAATGCCGCCGCTACCGAGCCGGTCGGAACATCGGGAAAAGCGGCGGCGCGGGATCGGCTTTGATCACCCCCATCTCCTCAAACCCGAACCGCTTGTAAAGCGACAGGTTCATCGGGTTCGTCGATTCCAGATAGGCAGGCTGGCCGTCGCGGCCGCATTGCCTGAGACCTTCCTGCAACAGCGCGGCCCCAAGCCCCTTGCCCTGCCGCGCCGGATCGACGGCGATAAAGGCGAGATGCCAGCAGGGCGCATCGGGATGAAACCGGTCCATCTGTTCGAAAGTCGCGAACAGCGCCGCGTGCTTTTCCGGGGCAACGGTCTGTTCGAAATGCGCGACCAGGGTTTCCTCATCGGGGTGCGTATCGGGTGGCAACCACAGGGCTCCGGCCGTGAAATCATCGTTGCGATAGGCGCTGCCCTGCTCAAACGCCCGCCCGCCGAACAGATCCATGACGCGCGGGAGATTGGCCAGAAACCCGGATGGATCGGGATAGAGCCAGCGCATGAAGGGATCGCAGGCGAAGCCAAGGGTCAGGCCAGACAAAACCCGCGCTGCCTCGGACCGATCGGCAATCTTGAACATGCATTCTCTCCCACAAGATAAATACGCGACGTCGAGGGTCGGAAGAGTTGCGTAGCCCCGGCGGCATGTCAAATCCGCACCGATGCGGGCGTGCCCCCCCTTTCGCCCCGATTTGGCGATCCCGCGTGCTACTCTTCCCGAACGCCCTATCTCGAAAGGGCGCGCCCATGACCCTCCGCCCGACCCGAATCCTCACGGGAATGATCCACACCGACGCCATGGGCAACCAAGGCCACCGATCGCCCGTGTCGCGACGTTGGCCGTCATCAATCTCTTTGCCGGGCACCCTGCCGATGACCTGTCGCCCCTATTTGGCCCTGGCGGCGCGCTTGCCGATCGGTTGATGGCGCAGGCCGTCGCGGCCTGGCCCAACGCACCCGCACGCCGGAAAAGACGCGATCACCGATTGATCCAGGTGCCATATCCTGGACACGGTCCTCGACACCCCCAACCGGCCCCGACCTGGCCCGCCCGGCCCGTGGCAACGCGCCCTGACGAAGGCCCCGCTTGGGGCCTGAGAAAGGGCGCATCCGGGTCGCGCCTGACGGCGCGAAACCCAAAACCGACCCGCAAGACGTCGAAAAACCACAAGACCCCTGCCTGACACCACCGCAGGGTCAGACAAAACCCATGACAGGACGCCAGATGCGCCTTCTCATCTCCTTTACCGCACTGTTCCTGTCGATTTTCCTGTTGCAAGTCTCAACCGGCGGCGTCGGTCCGCTCGATGTTCTCTCCGGCAGCCAGCTTGGCTTTTCCAACAGCCAGATCGGCCTTTTAGGGTCGGCGCATTTCCTTGGCTTTTTCATCGGCTGCTGGTGGGCCCCGCGCCTGATGGGCACTGTCGGCCATTCGCGGGCTTTCGCGGCCTTTGCGGCGACCGGTGCCATCGGGCTTCTGGCCCATACGTTGACGGACAATCCCACCGCCTGGGCCATCATGCGGGTGGCTTCGGGCCTGGCTGTTGCGGGCTGCTATACCGTGGCCGAGGCCTGGTTGCAGGCCAAGGTCACCAACAAAACCAGAGGTCGCGCCATGGGCAGCTACCGCATGGTCGACTTGACGGGATCTCTGGTTGCCCAATTGCTGATCGGGGTGCTGGAACCGGCAAGCTACGCCTCCTACAACATGCTCGCATTGCTGGCCATTGCCACGCTGCTGCCGCTGATGCTGACGAATTCATCCGAACCCGTCACACCAACGGCACCGCGCCTGCGCCCGGGTCTGGCCTGGGTCAAGTCACCTTTGGCGGTGGCAGGTGTCATGGTCGCCGCCGTCTCATCGGCCTCGTTTCGCATGGTCGGCCCGCTCTATGGGGCCGAGGTCGGGCTGCGCCCCGAACAGATCGCGTTCTTTTTGGCGGCCTTCGTTCTGGGCGGCGCTTTGGCGCAGCTGCCGGCGGGCTGGCTGGCCGATCGCTATGATCGCCGGTGGGTCTTGATATTTATCTCCTTGGTGACGCTGCCCATCAGCTTCATGACCATCGCCGTCTCGGGCATGGGCACCACGCCGGTCATGCTGGCCGCGTTCACCTTTGGCCTTGTCACCATGCCGATCTACTCCATTTCCGCCGCCCACGCGCATGACTGGGCCGAAGATCACGAACGGGTGGAGCTTTCGGCAGCCTTGATGTTTTTCTATGCGCTCGGGGCCATCGCGGCCCCGCTGCTGACCTCGAACCTGATCACCGCCTTTGGCCCCGGCGCGCTTTTCGTATTCATCTCGCTGGCGCATCTGGCGCTGGTCGGTTTCGGCCTGATCCGGATGCGGCGACGCCCCAGTGCCACGACGCGCACACGCTATGTCTGGATCCCGCGCACCAGTTTCAGCGTCGGCCGCCTGTTCCGGCGAAACTCGGACAAGACCTGAGCGCGGCAGGCCTTCTCGCGGGCAAACCTCGCGCACAGAGCACCAAGCTGATCCTCAACGCCCGATATCCGTCGCAGACCGCAAGAAGGGCCACCCGAACCATTAATCCACACGCCATGCAAAACGCCTAGTCCTCAGGATTGCAGTAGGCTAAACGGGGCTGCGAAATCAAGGAACGGTTACCCCATGGCACGCATCCTCATCACCTCGGCGATCCCTTACATCAACGGGATCAAGCATTTGGGCAATCTTATCGGCAGCCAGCTGCCCGCCGATCTTTATGCCCGCTACGCCCGTGCGCGCGGCCACGAGGTGCTGTTTCTCTGCGCCACGGATGAACATGGCACGCCCGCCGAACTGGCCGCCGCCAAGGCGGGCAAACCGGTGGCCGAATATTGTGCCGAGATGTGGCAGGTGCAAAAAGACCTCTCCGATGGATTCGGCCTCAGCTTCGACCATTTCGGACGCTCCTCAAGCCCGCAGAACCACCGCCTGACGCAGCATTTCGCGGGCCGGCTGGCCGAGGCCGGGTTGATCCGCGAAGTCAGCGAGAGCCAGGTCTATTCGCATACCGACAAACGGTTCCTGCCGGATCGCTATATCGAGGGCACCTGCCCCAATTGCGGCTATGACCGGGCCCGTGGCGACCAATGCGAAAACTGCACCAAGCAGCTTGACCCCACCGACCTGATCGACCCGCGCAGCGCCATTTCGGGCTCCACCGATCTGGAGGTGCGCGAAACCAAGCATCTCTACCTGCGTCAGGCCTCAATGCGCGGCAAGCTGAATGACTGGATCGACAGCAAGAAGGACTGGCCCATCCTGACCACTTCGATTGCAAGGAAATGGCTCAACGACGGCGATGGCTTGCAGGATCGTGGCATCACCCGTGATCTGGATTGGGGCATTCCGGTCAAAAAAGGCGACGCGGATTGGCCGGGCATGGAGGGCAAGGTTTTCTATGTCTGGTTCGACGCGCCCATCGAATATATCGCCTGCGCCGCCGAATGGGTCGATGCCGGAAAAGGCACGGATTGGGAACGCTGGTGGCGCACCGATAAGGGCGCGGATGACGTCCGTTACGTTCAGTTCATGGGCAAGGATAACGTGCCCTTTCACACGCTCAGCTTTCCGGCCACGATCATGGGTTCGGGCGAGCCGTGGAAGCTGGTCGATTACATCAAATCCTTCAACTACCTCAATTACGATGGCGGTCAGTTCAGCACCTCGCAGGGCCGCGGCGTGTTCATGGATCAGGCGCTGGCGATCCTGCCTTCCGATTACTGGCGCTGGTGGTTGCTCTCCCATGCCCCGGAAAGCAGCGACAGCGAATTTACCTGGGAAAACTTCCAGCAATCGGTGAACAAGGATCTGGCCGATGTGCTTGGCAATTTCGTCAGCCGCGTTACCAAATTCTGCCGTTCCAAATTCGGTGAGGTCGTGCCCAATGGCGGCGATTACGGCGAACAGGAGCTGGCGCTGGTGGCCGATCTGCAGACGCGCCTCGATGCCTACCAGACCCATATGGAGGCGATGGAGGTTCGCAAATCCGCGGCCGAGCTGCGCGCCATCTGGGTGGCGGGCAATGAATACCTGCAATCGGCGGCACCCTGGGCCGCTTTCAAGGAAAACCCCGACCGCGCCGCGGCCATCATACGCCTGTCGCTGAACCTGATCCGGCTTTATGCAGTCCTGTCGGAGCCCTTCATCCCCGATGCGTCCAAAACCATGCTGGCCGCGATGGGGGCCGGGAATGCGGGCTGGCCCGACACCATCGGCGACGCGCTGGCAAGCCTTGAGCCGGGCCATGGCTTCACGGTGCCGGACGTTCTGTTCGCCAAGATCTCGGACGAGGATCGCGAGGGGTGGCAGGAAAAATTCTCGGGCCAGCGGGACTGATCCCGCTTTAGCCCTAGGCAGGTCCGCGCCCGCGCGGTAGCGTCGGGCGGGGGTGCGCGGGCGTGATGGAATGGTAGACATATCAGACTTAAAATCTGAAGGGCCCTGTGCCCGTGTGGGTTCGAGTCCCACCGCCCGCACCATTCATTTCCATTGCACGCCATCCATCCGCGCGGAAATTCGCGAGGGGCGATATTGATGAAAGATTTCGGCAGCTTCGATTATGTCATCATCGGCGCGGGCTCGGCGGGATGCGTTCTGGCCAACCGGCTCAGCGAAGATGCGTCCACCCGCGTTTTGCTGCTGGAGGCGGGCGGCAAGGACAATTACATCTGGACCAAGATCCCGGTCGGCTATCTCCATTGCATCGGCAACCCGCGCACCGACTGGATGTTCAGGACAGCGGCTGAACCGGGCCTTGGCGGACGGTCCATCCTCTATCCGCGCGGGCGTATTCTGGGCGGCTGTTCGGCCATCAACGGCATGATCTACATGCGCGGTCAGGCGCGCGACTATGATCTCTGGCGGCAGATGGGCAATCCGGGATGGGGGTGGGATGATGTCTTGCCGCTCTTTCGCAAATCCGAGGATCATTTCGGCGGGGTTTCGGAAACCCATGGCGCAGGCGGAAACTGGCGGGTCGAGGGGCAGCGCCTGAGTTGGGAAATCCTCGATGCCTTCGCAGACGCCGCCGAAGCCGCAGGCGTCCCTGCAACCGACGATTTCAACACCGGCGATAATGAAGGCGTCGGCTATTTCCAGGTCAATCAGCGGCGCGGCTGGCGCTGGAGCCTGGCCAGCGCGTTCTTGAAACCCGCGCGCAACCGTCCCAACCTGACCGTGATTACGGGCGCTCAGGCCGAGGGGCTGATATTGGAGGGCCGGCGCGCAACCGGCGTAAGGTTCCGCAAGGACGGACAGCCCGCCTGCGCCATGGCCGGACGTGAGGTGATCCTGTCTGCCGGGGCCATCGGGTCGCCGCAACTGATGATGTTGTCGGGGATCGGTCCGGGCGATCATCTGCGCGAACATGGCATGGAAGTGATCCATGACGCCCCCGGTGTCGGATCGAACCTGCAGGACCATCTGCAACTGCGCTGCGCCTGGCGGGTCCAAGGTGTGACCACCCTGAACCAGCTCTCGGCCACTCTGTTCGGAAAAGCGAAAATCGCGCTGGAATATGCGCTGAAACGGTCCGGCCCGATGTCGATGGCCCCCTCGCAGCTCGGGGCCTTTGCCCGCTCCGGCCCCGATGTGGAAACGCCCGATCTGGAATATCACGTCCAGCCGCTCAGCCTGCCGGCCTTTGGTGAACCGCTGGACCCGTTCCCGGCCTTCACCGCCTCGGTCTGCCATTTGCGCCCCGAAAGCCGCGGCACCGTGCGGCTGGCCGCGCCCGACCCGCACGCCCCTCCCGCGATTGCGCCGAACTACCTGTCGTCCGAGACCGACCGGCAGGTCGCCGCCCGCGCCATCCGTCTGACACGGGAAATCGTCGGGCAGAGCCCACTGGCGCGCTATGCCCCGCAGGAAATGCGCCCCGGTGCGGAATATCAAAGCGATGCCGAGCTGATCGAGGCGGCGGGCCAGATCGGCACCACCATTTTCCACCCCGTCGGGACGGCGCGGATGGGGGTCGATGACGGGGCCGTGGTGGACCCATCGCTGCGCGTCAATGGCATCGAGGGCCTGCGCGTCGTCGATGCCTCGATCATGCCGACCATCACCTCGGGCAATACCAACGCACCCGTGGTGATGATCGCGGAAAAAGCGGCAGAAATGATCCGGGGGCGGTAAGCCGCGCCATCACCGATCCACGGGGAGGCGGTGTGGCCAGAGTGGCGGGCAATTTATGTCTCCACGTCAGTGCGACCTTTGATACGACGTGCGACCCTGGCCAAATCGCCGCCCCGGGGGGCGGATCGGCGATGGCGCGGCGGCCTGCGGCCTTGATACCGCGCCAGGGGCTTTCCGAGAGGGTTCTTGCACAAACTGTTGCCCGGGGGCGATTGCTTTCGTCCGCCCTTCCCTCTTGCAGGTTGCAGGCAATGTGTTGCCGGGGGGCGATTGTATTCGCCCGCCCTTCCCTCTCACACATTGCAAGCAATGTGTTGCCGGGGGGCGATTGTATTCGCCCGCCCTTCCCTCTCACACATTGCAAGCAATGTGTTGCCGGGGGGCGATTGCCAAGGCAATCGCCCTAGAAAAACGCCTGCAAACCGGTCTGGGCGCGGCCAAGGATCAACGCATGCACATCATGCGTGCCCTCATAGGTGTTCACGGTTTCCAGGTTCATCATATGGCGAATGACCTGAAACTCCTCGGAAATCCCGTTGCCGCCATGCATGTCACGCGCCATCCGCGCAATCTCCAGCGCTTTGCCGCAATTGTTGCGTTTGATAAGGGAAATCATCTCGGGCGCGGCCTGCGCCTCATCCATCAACCGCCCGACCCTGAGCGCCGCCTGCAACCCAAGCGTAATCTCGGTCTGCATATCGGCCAGCTTTTTCTGGTAAAGCTGCGTCTGCGCCAAAGGCTTGCGGAACTGCTTGCGGTCCAGCCCGTATTGCCGCGCGCCGTGCCAGCAGAACTCGGCCGCGCCCATCACGCCCCATGCAATGCCATAGCGCGCCCGGTTGAGGCAGCCAAACGGACCCTTCAGCCCCTCGACACCCGGCAACAGGGCGTCTTCACCGACCTCAACGCCCTCCATCACGATCTCACCGGTGACACTGGCGCGCAGCGATTGCTTCCCGCCGATCTTGGGGGCCGACAGCCCCGCCATGCCCTTGTCCAGAACAAAGCCCCGGATCTTGCCGCCATGGGCATCCGATTTGGCCCAGACCACGAACACATCGGCAATCGGCGCGTTCGAGATCCACATCTTGGAGCCGGTCAGCCGGTAGCCCGTGGGCGTTTTCTCGGCCCGCGTTTTCATGCCGCCGGGGTCGGATCCGGCATCAGGCTCGGTCAGGCCGAAACAGCCAATCAGCGAGCCGTCACACAACCCCGGCAGATATTTCCGGCGTTGTTCCTCGGACCCGTAGGCATAGATCGGATAGATCACCAGGCTGGATTGCACCGACATCATCGAGCGATAGCCGCTATCGACACGCTCGATCTCGCGCGCGATCAGGCCATAGGTGACATAGCCCGCGCCAAGCCCGCCATATTTCTCGGGCAGCGTCGCCCCCAACAGACCCGCCTGCCCCATCAGCGGGAACAGCTCGGGCGCGACGGTCTCATTGGCATAGGCCGCGATGACGCGCGGTTGCAGCTCATTTTGGGCAAAATCGCACGCCGCGTCGCGCAGCATCCGTTCATCTTCGCTCAACTGACGCTCCAGCAACAGGGCATCGTCCCAGGTGAAGGTGTTGAGATCGGGGGCGTCCTTGGCTTTCAGCGTCATGGCGATGTCCTTGGCAGGTGGCGTTGGTCCGCATCCTATCGCAAATCCGGCCAGCGGTGCCATCGACATTCCGGCGGAGATGTATTACAAAACAGAATGATCACGTCGCGCCGATTTCTGCCACCCCTGCCTTGGCTTGCCGCGTTCGAGGCGGTGGCGCGGCTTGGCTCGGTCACCGATGCCGCGACGGAACTGAACCTCACGCAAGGGGCCGTCAGCCGCCAGATCCAGAAACTTGAGGCGCGGGTGGGCCAAGACCTGTTTCACCGCGATCGCAAACGCATGGCGCTGACACCGCAGGGCCGCGCCTATGCCAGCGATATCCGGCAGGCCGTTTCGCTGATTGCAAATGCCACCCTGTCACTGCAATCGAACCCGCAAGGCGGCCTGTTGAATCTGGCGATATTGCCCGCCTTTGGCACCTATTGGCTGGCCCCACGACTGCCCGCATTCATGGCCGCGCATCCCGGCGTTACGGTCAACCTGACGACCCGCACCGCCCCCTTTGATATGGGGGCCCAGGGCATCCACGCAGCCATCCATTTCGGCCATCGCGACTGGCCGGGCGCGGGGTTTCTGAAACTGATGCAGGAGGAAAGCATCGCGGTGATTGCGCCTTCCCTTCTGGCCGGGCAGAACGCCCAAACACCTGAAGAAATCGCCGCCCTGCCGCGCCTGCAACTGGCCAGTCGCAAGGGCGCATGGCGGCGCTGGTTCATGTCGCTCGGGCATGTTGAGCCGGATCAGGTCATGGTCCGGTTCGATCAGTTCGCCACCATGATCGAGGCCGCCAAGCAGGGGCTCGGCGCGGCGCTGGTGCCGCGTTTTCTGATCGGCGAGGATCTGGCGGCGGGCCGTCTGGTGACGCTGCCGGACAATGGCCCGCATGTATTCGGGGCCTATTATCTGGTCTGGCCCGAGGCGCAGGCCGATTATCCGCCTCTGGCCGCGCTGCGGTCCTGGCTTTCGGCTCAGATCACGGCAGCAGACGGTCCCGGATAAGCCGCGCCAGATCGGCGCGCGTGTCGCCCCGGTCCATACCTGCCTGTGCCGCCTCGACCTCGGCGGGGACCAGCACCGTGCCTTTGCGCGCCTCCAGCAGCGCGCGGGCAAAGGGCGTGGCAAATTCCGGGTGACCCTGCACCGTCAGGGCAAAACCGGGATACCAGAGCGCCGCATTCTCGCAAAACGCCGATTGCGCGATCCGTTCCGCGCCCTCGGGCAATTCCTCGACCTGATCCTGATGAAACGCCTGAATGGCCAGGTTTTCAGGGGCGGGGCCAAGCGCATCGGGCCAGTTCACAGGGGCATAGTCATGGATGCCCAACCCCCATCCCTTGGCCGATTTGCGCACCACGCCGCCAAGCGCCTGCGCGATGATCTGATGCCCGAAACAGATGCCCATCATGGGGCGGCCCGCGTCGCGGCAGGCGCGGATGAACCGCTCCAGCGGCGCGATCCAGGCGTGATCCTCATAGGCCCCGAAACGCGAGCCGGTGATGACCCAGAGATCGGCCTCTGACGGGCTTTGCGGGAGCATGCCATCAAGTGCTGCAAACAGCCTGTAATCCCCTTCGGCCTGCCCGATCCAGGACATGACCATGGCCGGATAATCGCCATGTTCCGCGATCAGTTCCTCGGGCGGGCGGCCGGTTTCCAGAATGCCGATAACGGGGGGTGTGGTCATGATTTATCCTCGGTCCTGAAACCCATATAGCCGGTAAGCCACCGGCAGCGCCAGCCGCCGGAACCGGCCCAGTTCAAAACGTTTCAACGGGCGGCGCATCGGCGCGGGCGTCTTGGGGCCCCGGCCCATGATCTGCGCCGCCAGCAGCCGCCCGGCATAGCTGCCCATCGCGACACCGTTGCCGTGATAGCAAAGCGCCGTATAGGCCCCGTCCATCCCCGGCACCGGACCCGCGAATGGCATAAGATCGCGCGCCAGATTGGCCAGGCCCGACCAGAAATAGGGCGTTTCGACACCCCGCCATGCCGGAAAGATCCGGTCGAAATCGGCGCGCGCGATGGCGCGGGTTTTGTCATGTTCGGCAGGTGTCGTGCGCATCGCCCCGCGCAAGCCAAACAGCATACGCCGGTCGGGCATCAGGCGGAAATAATGCAGCAAATTACGCGTGTCATAGCACATCTGATCGCTGGTCCAGCCCTGCGCGGCCAACTCATCCTCCGTCAACGGACGGCTCACCAGCACATTGGATTGCACCGGCAGATAGCGCCCCGCGAACCAGCCCGGCAGATCGTCACGGCTGTAGCCATTGGTGGCGAAAATCACGGTTTTCGCACGCAGCTGGCCATGTTCGGTGCGCAGCAGGTAATCGCCCTGCCGCGCCACGGACAAAACCGGCGCGTTGCCAAATACCCGCACCCCCGCCGCCTGCGCCGCCCGCGCCAGCCCCAACACGTATTTCATCGGGTTGAGCGCAAAGCCCACCGGCGTGGTCAGGGCCCCGTGAAATTCTGGACTGGCCAATCCCTGTTCCGCCAACGCACCTTGTGGCAGAAATGCAGGCTCCACCTGATGCCAATGCCGAATGTCGCGGGCCAGCGCGTGCAAAGACGCAACATCGCGCGGCCTGTGCGCCAGCAGGGTCTCGCCCCGAGAATGGGCTTCGGCGTCTATTCCATGCTCCTCCAGCAACGCAGCCACATGATCGACCGCCGCGCGCTCAGTGCGGTAATAGCTGCGCGTCTCGTCCTCGCTGAACCGGCGCAGAAACGCAGCAGGCCCGGCCTTGGCCCCGCCCAGACAGCAAAACCCGCCATTGCGCCCGGATGCCCCCCAACCGGGTTGCTCGGCTTCCAGAACCACCACATCGCGACCCGCCTGTGCCAGTGACAGGGCCGCGTTCAGCCCGGTATAGCCCGCCCCGATCACCGCCACATCGGCCCGCGCCGCGCCCAGCAACGCGCCATGGTCCGGGGTCGCATCGACCGTGGTGGGCCAAAAGCCATCGGCAATCGGCGCGGGACAATAGGCCATGTCTTCGTAGAGGCGCATGGGGGCTACAGGCGGCTGAGGTAATACTGGTATTCAACGGGCGTGATCATGCCGGTCAGGGTCTGAACCTCGTCACGCTTCACCGCCGCATAAACATCGCGGAACTCCGTGCCAAATATCTGCCCCGCCAGATCAGAGGCTGCAAAGCGCTCGACCGCGTCAAACCAGTCATGGCCAAGCGGTTGTGCGGCTTCCGCATCGGGGTGATCTATCGGCAGGCCAAGCGGCGGCGCGGTTTCCAGCCCGTGCAACATGCCCCCCAAGATCGCGGTCAATACCAGATAGGGGTTCACATCGGCCCCGCTGATGCGATGTTCCAGACGCGCGGCGGGGCCGTGGATCTCGGGCAGGCGGACGCCAGCGGCGCGATTGTCCAGCCCCCAATTGGGCGAGGACGGCGCAAAGCTTTTGGGTTGGAACCGGCGATAGGAGTTCATGTGCGGGGCGAAGATCGCCTGCAGATCGGCCATCGTGTCCAGCACCCCGGCAACCGCGTTTTTCAACACCTGCGACGGGCCGGCACCTTCGGGGATGAAGATATTTGCGCCGCTATCGTCCAGAACCGAGGCATGCACATGCATCCCGTTGCCCGGTGCCTCGGCATAGGGTTTGGCCATAAAGGTGGCTTCCATCCCGTGTCCCGCCACGATGCCACGCACCAGCCTGCGAAACAAAAGCGCGGTGTCGGCGGCGGCCAGAACATCATCGGTGTGGTGAAAATTGACCTCGAACTGACCGGGCCCGTATTCGGCGATCAACGTGTCGGTCTCCAGCCCTTGCGCCTCGCAGGCGGCAAGGATCTCGGTCAGGATGGTTTCCTGCCGCGACACCACTTCCAGGTCGTAATTCTGCGCCGCGGGCGTGCGTTTGGGCGGCTTCGGCGCGTCATAGGCCTTGGCGCGCGGGCGCAGGATATAGAATTCCAGCTCGGTCGCCACCACCGGATGCCAGCCATGCGATTTGAACCGCGCCAGCATTCGCTCCAGAATGCCGCGCGGCGATATCGGGCTGGCCTCACCTTCGGGCGTCAGCATCTCGACCTGCATCTGCGCCACGTTGCCCGGCATCCAGGGCACCGGCCGCAGCGATCCGGGCACCGGGATCAGGCTGCCATCGGGGTCGCCCACGATGATGCCCAGGCCCGTCGCCTCCACCTCATTGCCCATGATCGCGGGCGCATAGGTCGAATAGGGCAGCCGCACCGAACCCGAGGTCAGTTTGCCCAAGGCATCGCCCGGCAGCCATTTGCCGCGCAACACCGCGTTGATATCGCACAGCATCAGCTCGATCCGTTCGGGCCGCCCGTAGCGGGTGCAATAGGCCTCGTATTCCTGTTTCATGCCGCTGCCTGCTCTGCCATTTGTTCATCCTGCTTTGCCCGCGTGATGCGGCGTTTGCTGACCAGCGAGGCGGTGACCACGCCAATTGTGACCAACAAAATCATGATCGTGGAGAGCGCGTTGATCTCGGGGCTGACCCCTAGGCGCACCGAAGAGAATATCTTGATCGGCAGCGTGGTGGCCGACGGCCCCGCCGTGAAGGAGGCAATCACCAGATCGTCAAGCGACAGCGTGAAGGCCAGCAGCCAGCCGGAGACAACGGCAGGCGCGATGATCGGCAGGGTCACCGATTTGAACGCATCGAAAGGCGTGCAGCCAAGATCGAGCGCCGCCTCCTCGACCGAACGGTCGAAGTTGACCAGACGCGAGGACACCACGACCGACACATAACACATCGAAAACGTGGTATGCGCCAGAATGATGGTGAACACGCCGCGATCCAACCCGATCGAGATGAAAAGCAGCAAGAGCGACAGCCCGGTGATCACCTCGGGCATCACCAGCGGTGCATAGATCATGCCGGAAAACAGTGTCCGCCCCATGAACTTGCCGCCGCGCACCAGCACATAGGCCGCCATCGTGCCCAGGACCGTGGCGATGCTGGAGGAAACGAAGGCCACCCTGAGCGTCACCCAGGCCGCATCCAGAAAGGCCTCGTTCTGAAAGAGTTCGCCATACCAACGGGTCGAAAACCCGGCCCATACCGTGACCAGCCGCGACGAGTTGAAGCTGTAGACGATCAGGATCAGCATCGGCACGTAAAGAAAGGCAAATCCCACCGTCAGCGCGGTGGCGTTGAACCAGGTAAAGCGTCTCATGCGTCCGCCTCCTGTTCTTTTTCCTGGTTCTTCTGGAACAAGATGATCGGGATCACCAGGATCAGCAGCAGGATGATCGCCACGGCAGAGGCGACCGGCCAGTCGCGGTTGTTGAAAAACTCCTCCCACAGGACCTTGCCGATCATCAGCGTCGAAGACCCGCCCAACAGCGAGGGGATCACGAATTCGCCAAGCGCCGGGATGAAAACAAGAAAACAGCCCGCGATCACGCCCGATTTCGACAGCGGGATCGTGATCAGCCAGAAGGCCGAGGCGCGGTTGCATCCCAGATCCTCGGCCGCCTCCAGCAACGATTCATCCAAGCGTTCCAGCGTTGCGTAAATCGGCAGGATCATGAAGGGCAGATAGGTATAGACGATGCCGATATAGACCGCCGTGGAGGTGTTCATGATCATCAGCGGGTCCGAGATGATCCCGGTCCAGAGCAGGAACTGGTTCAAAAACCCCTCATTGCTGAGAATGCCGATCCAGGCATAGACGCGGATCAGAAAACTGGTCCAGAACGGCAGGATCACCAGCATCATCAGGGTGGGCCGCCATTCGGGCGATGCGTTGGCCATGCCATAGGCGATGGGAAACCCGACCAGAAGCGCCAGAACGGTCGAGATCAACGCGATCCGCAGGCTGGAGAGATAGGCGCGCCAGTAGAGGTCATCTTCGGTCAGAAAGATGTAATTCTCCCAATCGAGATTGGCGATGAAGTCCCGGAGGCCACTCCAGCCTTCGTTAAGGTCCAGCGTCGGCGTATAGGGCGGAATCGCCAGCGCGATGTCAGAGAGCGAGATCTTGAAGATGATCCCGAACGGCACCAGAAACAGCAGCAAAAGCCAGAGATAGGGGATACCGATCAGGGTGCGGCGGGCGAGGTTCATATCCGCCCCCTACCCGGCCAGCACAAGGCCGGCAGTGTCCGTCCAGGAGAGATATACCTCATCCTCCCAGGTGAAACTGCGCTGCGACAGGCGACGGTTATTGGCGGTCTGCGCCTTGACGATCTGCCCGGTCGGCAGTTGCACGTGATAGGTGGAAATATTGCCCAGATAGGCGATGTCGTGGATCTTGCCCTGCACCACATTGTGCCGGTCGGTGGGACGCTCGGCGGAAATCGCCACTTTTTCGGGCCGGATCGCAAAGGTCACGGGGGCCGAGGCGCTGAGGCCGTCGCCCGCGGTGCCCATGATCTCGGGCGCACCTTCGGCCCAGGCAACGCTGGCCAGACCATCAGGCAGCACCCGCGCATTGCCGGGGATCAGGTTCACATCGCCGATGAAATCCGCGACATAGACCGAATTGGGGCTTTCATAGATGCGCGGCGGCGTGTCGACCTGGATGATCTTGCCGTGATCCATCACCGCGACACGGCTGGCGACCGTCATCGCTTCCTCCTGATCATGGGTCACGATCACGAAAGTGGTCTCGGTCTTTTCCTGAATATCCATCAGCTCAAACTGGGTATCCTGGCGCAGCTTCTTGTCCAGCGCGCCAAGCGGCTCATCCAGCAACAGCAGCTTCGGGGCCTTGGCGAGGCTCCGCGCCAGCGCCACGCGCTGGCGCTGCCCGCCCGAGATCTGGTGCGGCTTGCGGCGGGCGAATTGCTCAAGCCGCGTCAGGCGCAGCATTTCATCGACCCGCGCGGAGATCTGGTCCCTGGGCATGGACGAGCGTTTCAGGCCAAAGGCGATATTGTCATAGATGCTGAGATGCGGGAACAGCGCGTAGGACTGGAACATCATGTTCACCTCGCGCCGGTTGGGCGGAATCTCTGCCATATCCTGCCCGCCGATGGTGATGGTGCCCGTCGTTACGGTCTCGAACCCCGCCAGCATCCGCATCAACGTGGTCTTGCCGCAGCCCGACGGCCCCAGAAGCGCAAAGAATTCCTTGCGGTAGATATTGAGGTCGATGTCGTCGATGGCGGTGAAGGACCCGAATTGTTTGGTCACACCTTCAAACCGGATCAGCGGGGTCTGGTCGGGGTCAAGCCAGGGCGTGGCATCGGCAACGGGCATGGCAGATCCTTTCCTGAGGCGGAAAAAGGGGGTGCCCTGCCCGGGCGCAATGCCGGGCAAGGCAGATCGCAATCAGTCAGCCAGGATCAGGTGCCCGATTTGATCCGGGTCCACATCCGGGTGACCAGACGCTGGATGCGCGGGCCATAGGGCGACGTGGTGTAGAGGTTTTCCAGCGTTGCCGCATCGGGGTAAATGGCCAGATCATCGATCACGTCCTCAACCAGAAATTCCTGGCTCGCGAGATTGCCATTGGCGTAATAGACATAGTTCGACGCCGCCGCCATGTTCTGGGCATCCAGGATGAAGTTAAGAAACGCATGCGCGCCTTCGGGGTTCGGCGCATCGACCGGAATGGCCATCTGGTCGAACCACATCAGCGCGCCTTCGGTGGGGGCATTATAGACAATCTCGACGCCGTTTTCGGCTTCGGCGGCGCGGTCGCGGGCTTGCAGAATATCGCCGGACCAGCCGAAGGCCACGCAGATATCACCATTGGCCAGCGCGTTGATATATTCGGAACTGTTGAAGTTCTGCACATAGGGCCGCACGGCGGACAATACCGGTTCCGCCATTTCCAGAACATCGGGGTCCTGGCTGTCGGGATCCTGGCCGATATAGGTCAGCGCGGCGGGGATCATCTCGGTCGGCGCGTCCAGGAAATACACGCCGCATTCAGCCAGCGCCGCCATGTTTTCGGGGTTGAACACCAGATCGAGCGAGGCAATAGGCGCATCTTCACCAAGGATCTCGCGCACCCGGTTCACGTCTGCGCCGATGCCCGTGGTGCCCCACATATAGTTGATCGAATAGGCGTTGCCGGGGTCGTATTGCGCGGTGCGCTCCTGGATCACATCCCACAGGTTGCCGGCATTGGAAAGGGCCGACATATCCAGCGGCTGAAACGCCCCGGCGGTGATCTGACGTTGCAGGAACGTGCCCGAGGGCACAACCACATCATAGCCCGAGCCACCGGCCAGCATCCGGGTTTCCAGAATCTCGTTGGAATCGAACACGTCATAGATCAGGTCATAGCCGGTTTCGGCCTCGAACTGCTCCAGCAGCGCCTCGTCGATATAGTCGGACCAGTTATAGACCCGCACTTCCTGTGCGGCCGCTGCCAGCGTGATCATCGACCCCGCCGTGGCCAGCATTGCGACGTTTTTCATCATCCGAAATTCTCCCGATTGGATGTTTGTTTCTTTTTATTTGATCAAAACTTCGATTCGACGCAAGAATTTTGTATATTGTTGTGACTGATTCCTTCGCCGACCCCGGTTCCGTCAGTGCAGATTAACAAGAAAGGCCCGCGCCTTGAACGCATCCGACCCAAAGCTGCCCGAACATGAGGCAATCTATAAAAAGATCCGCAACATGATCCTGTTCGGCGCGGTTCTGCCGGGCCAGCCGGTCACGATACTGGGCCTCAAGGACGCCGTTGGCGCGGGCGTGACCCCGGTGCGCGAGGCCATTCGCAGGCTGACCGCCGAAGGCGCGCTGGAAACGCTTGGCAACCGGCGCATCTGCGTGCCCAAGATCTCGGCCGAGCGTGTCGACGAGATCTATTTCGCGCGGTTTTCCATTGAACCCAAGATGGTCGAACTGGCCGCCGAACGAGTCACGGATGCGAATATTTCCGAGCTCGAGGCGCTGGATAACGTGGTCAATGCCGCCATCGGTGCCGGCGATGTCGAAGGTTATCTGGAAAGCAATTTCCGCTTTCACTTCCGGCTCTATGATTTCGCGCAGACGCCCATTTTACGCAAGATCGCGATCTCGCTATGGTTGCAGGTCGGGCCGTCCTTGCGCGTTGTCAGCGGGCGTTATGGCACGTCCAATCTGCCCGACAAACATTCCGAGGCGCTTGCGGCATTGCGCAAGCGCGAACCCATCGCCGCCGCCCGTGCAATCGAGGAGGATATTCGCCAGGGGCTCGACCTGACACGCCAGTCGCTCGGTGTTTGATGGCTCCTTCGGGGGCGGCGATTGACACGCGAATATTTTTGATCATATTCTGCGGATAACCGGTAAACCCTTCGGTCTGACCACCCCAACACCCAAGCAGGTTCCCTATGCGAACGCCCCGCAAAGCAAAATCCGACGCGGATTGGCTGGCCGCTCTGCCCGAGGCCTTTCTGGACTATCTCGACAACCGTCGGCTGGAAGAGGTCGAATGCATCATCCCCGATCTTGCCGGCACTTCGCGCGGCAAGGCGATGCCGTCCTACAAGTTCAAACCCGATGAGACCTTCAATCTGCCGATCTCGCTCTTTTACCAGACCATTTCGGGCGAATATGTCGATATGGAGATCGAAAACCAGTGGCTGGAAAAAGATGTCGTGCTGACCCCCGACATGGCTACCGCCACCGCCGTGCCCTGGGCCGAGGATGCCACCGTTCAGATCATCTGCGACCTTACCACGCGTGAAGGCGACCCGCTGGCCATCGCGCCGCGCAACGTGCTGCGCAAGGTGCTGGACCTTTATGACGCCAAGGGCTGGACCCCGATCGTCGCGCCTGAACTGGAATTCTACCTGACCAAGCCCAACACCGACCCCAACGAGGCGATCGAACCGCCGCTTGGCCGCACCGGGCGCAAAGGAGCCAGCCGTCAGGTCTATTCGATGTCGGCGGTCGATGAATACGGGCCGGTGATCGACACGATCTATGATTATGCGGAGGAACAGGGGTTCCGCATCGACACCGTGATCCAGGAAGGCGGGGCCGGACAGATCGAGATCAACCTGTTGCATGGCGACCCGCTGCAGCTGGCCGATCAGGTGTTCTTTTTCAAACGCACCATCCGCGAGGCGGCGCTGAAAAACGGCATTTTTGCCACCTTCATGGCCAAACCGATCCGCGATGAACCCGGCAGCGCCATGCATGTGCACCAAAGCGTGTTGGACAGCAAAACCGGCGAAAACATCTTTTCCGATATGGGCGGGGCCGAAACCGAAGCCTTCCATCATTTCATTGGCGGTTCGCAAACCTACCTCATGCAGGTGGTGCCGCTTCTGGCCCCTTACGTGAATTCCTATCGCCGGATCACGGTGGACGGCCAAAGCGCGCCCGCCAATCTGGAATGGGCCACCGATAACCGCACTACGGGTCTGCGCATTCCGCATTCGCCCCCCCAGGCGCGGCGGGTGGAAAACCGCGTGATCGGGATGGATTGCAACCCCTATCTGGCCATCGCCGCCTCGCTGGCCTGTGGCTATCTGGGCATGATCAACCGGACCGAACCGCGCGCCGCCGTCCAGGTCGAGGTCTGGGAAACCGAGGATGCCCTTCCGGTCAGCCTGGGCGATGCGCTTGAAATCTTTGACGCTGCAACCGAGATTCGCGCCGTGTTGGGCGAAGAATTCTGCCAACTCTATTGCGATATCAAGCGGGCCGAGAACGAGGAATACCAGCGCGAGATCTCGCCCTGGGAACGCCAACACCTGCTGCTGAACGTCTGAAGCGCGAAAGGGAGACCAAGCCGATGAACATGATCACCAACCACCTGCCCACCGCCGAGTTGCAGGCGCTCGATGCTGCCCATCACATGCACCCGTTCACGCATAATGCGGCGCTGGCCGAAAAGGGCACCCGCATCATCACCCGCGCGCGCGGCGTCACGCTGACCGATAGCGACGGCAATGAAATGCTGGATGCGATGGCGGGGCTGTGGTGTGTCAATATCGGCTATGGCCGCGATGAGCTGGCCGATGTCGCCGCCCGCCAGATGCGCGAACTGCCCTATTACAACGCCTTTTTCCAGACCACCCATGTGCCCGCCATCGCGCTGGCCCGCAAAATCGCCGAGCTTGCGCCGGGTGACCTGAACCATGTGTTCTTTGCCGCCGGCGGGTCCGAGGCCAATGACACCAATATCCGTATGGTGCGCACCTATTGGGCGCTCAAGGGCAAACCCACCAAATCTGTAATCATCAGCCGCAAGAACGCCTATCACGGCTCCTCGGTCGGGTCCGGCTCGCTTGGTGGCATGGCCCATATGCACGCGCAGGGCGGTCTGCCGATCCCCGATATCCTGCATATCGGGCAGCCGCATTGGTGGGCCGAAGGCGGCGAGATGAACCCCGAGGAATTCGGCCTGTTGCGCGCGCGCGAGTTGGAAGAGGCCATTTTGGAGATGGGCGAAGACCGCGTCGCGGCCTTTATCGCCGAACCCGTGCAGGGTGCCGGCGGTGTCATCGTGCCGCCCGACAGCTACTGGCCCGAGATCCAGCGCATCTGCGACAAATACGAGATCCTTCTGATCGCCGATGAGGTGATCTGCGGCTTTGGCCGGACCGGGAACTGGTTCGGGTCCGAGACGCTCGGCATCCGACCCGATATCATGACCATCGCCAAGGGGCTTTCCTCGGGCTATGCGCCGATTGGCGGCTCGGTGGTCTGCGATGAGGTGGCCGATACCATCGCCAGCGCCGAGTTCAACCATGGCTACACCTATTCCGGCCACCCGGTAGCCGCCGCCGTCGCGCTGGAGAACCTGCGGATATTGGAGGAGGAGGACATCATCGGCCATGTGCGCGATGTGGCCGCCCCCTATCTCAAGGAAAAATGGACCGCGCTGGCCGACCATCCGTTGATCGGCGAAGCCAGTATTGTTGGCATGATGGGCTCGGTCCAGATGACCCCCGACAAGGCCACCCGCGCGGGCTTTGCCGCGGGCTCCGGCACTGCCGGGCTGATCTGCCGCGACAGGTGTTTCGCCAACGGGTTGGTGATGCGCCATGTCGGCGACCGGATGATCATTTCGCCGCCCCTGATCCTGACACCCGGGGATATCGACACGCTAATTGCGCGCGCCACCAAGTCGCTCGATGAAACCTATGCCGCGCTGAAGGCGGACGGGCTTCTGGTCGCGGGCTGATGCGCGCATGGATCTGCTGAGCGTCAATGACAGGCTGGGGGAATACCCCCCCTCCTACTACGCCCATGCGGCCACCACCCTGCCCCGCTATCCGGCGGCCAAGGGCGATCTGGCCTGCGATGTCTGCGTCATCGGCGGCGGTTATACCGGGTTGTCGGCGGCCTGGCATCTGGCGGCGCGCGGGTTTGACGTCGTGCTGCTGGAGGCTTCGCGCGTGGGTTTTGGGGCCTCGGGGCGCAATGGCGGTCAGGTGGGTCAGGGTCAGCGGCTGGATCAGGATGCGCTGGAAAAGTTGGTGGGCATGGATCATGCCCGCGCACTTTGGGACATTGCCAATCAATCCGTTGACCTCGTGCGCGATGTGGCCACGCGCGACGAGGTGCATGCCGATTTTCATCCTGGCGTGATCCATGCCTCCCACCGGGCGCGCTATGTGCCGGATTATCGTGCCTATGCCGAGAAATTGCAGCGCGACTACGGCTATGACCAGATCCAGTTTCTGGACCGCGAGGCGCTGCGCGGGCTGGTCGCCTCGCCCGCCTATCACGGCGGCACGCTGGACACCGGTGCGGGCCATATCGACCCTCTGCAACTGGCGCTTGGGCTGGCCCGGTTGGCCACGGGCGCGGGCGCTCGGATATTCGAGGGGGCGCGGGTGACCCGGCTGACCAAGGGCGATCCGGCGATTGTCGAGACCGATACCGCGCGTATCCGTGCGGCCCATGTCGTGCTGGCCTGCAACGGGTATCTCGGCGGGCTGGACCCCAAAGTGGCGGCCCGCGTCATGCCGATCAACAATTACGTGGTCGCAACCGAGCCCCTGGGTGCGGCGCGCCAGGAAGAAATCATTCGCGACAACCACGCTGTGGCTGACAGCAAATTCGTGGTGAATTATTTCCGCTTTTCCGACGATCACCGGCTGCTTTTCGGTGGCACCGAAAGCTATCGCTACCGATTTCCCCGCGACATCGCGGCGGCCGTCTGGCGACCATTGGAGGAGGTGTTTCCGCAACTCAAGGGGGTCGGGATCACACATGCCTGGGGCGGCACATTGGGCATCACCATGAACCGGATGCCGCATTTTAGCCGGGTGGCGGGCAATATCCTGAGCCTTTCGGGCTATTCCGGGCATGGCGTGGCGATGGCGGCATTGGCGGGTCAGATCGCGGCGGAGGCGATTGCGGGTCAGGCGGAACGGTTCGATGCGATGGCGGCGGTCCCGACCCCGCGTTTTCCGGGCGGTGCGGCGTTGCGATGGCCGCTGCTGGTTCTGGGGATGGTCTGGTTTTCCTTGCGCGACCGGTTTTGAGGTCGGTTTCGACGCGCCTGCGGCGCGCCGATCCGCGGGGGACGCTGTCCCCCGCACCCCCTGAGGTATTTTCACCAGGATGAAAGTGAAGGGGCAAACCGGAGCCCCGGAGGGGGGACAGACCCTCCGGAGCCCTTGGCAGGAAGCCGGGGGGCTGCTCGATTTTCTTCCTGCTGATAGGGGCGGGATCAGCCCTGCGAGAGACTTTCTGCGAGGCGCATCAGTTGCACCGCCTCATTGCGGTAGCCGAACCCATCCGCGCCGCGATTGGCATTGGCGAGCGCGATGGCGTCTTCGTAGCTCCAGTCGCCCAGGAAATCCGAGCCGCGCAGAAGCTGCCCGAAACCCGCGATAGCGGCGGCGAATTCGGCCTCGGTGCCGGCGCTGTCAGTATCGGTGATGGCGAAATCGATCAGCTGGCTGTCCTCGGCCCCGGGTTCTTTCCAGCGCAGGCGGATGAAGCCAAGCTCAGCGGCCACATCTTCGGGCACCTCACCGGTTTCCGCCGCATTGTAGCGCAGCGGATCGGTCAGGCGGGCGGGGCTGCCCACCGGCGTGACTTCATAGATCGCGGTGACCGAATGACCTGCGCCCAATTCACCGGCATCGACCGCGTCATTGTTGAAATCCTCGCGCGCGAGGGCCCGGGTCTCATAGCCGATCAGCCGGTATTCGGCGATCACGGCAGGGTTGAACTCGACCTGGATCTTGACGTCATCGGCAATCGGGTAAAGCGCGCCCGACAATTGATCGACCAGCACGCGCTGCGCCTCGTTCAGCGTGTCGATG
>Ga0316204_10002440_pt1 | contig 42000 bp, 36 predicted proteins | sample 6monrhotite_MG_2_FD_205661 | JGI IMG/M metagenome (GOLD analysis project Ga0316204, IMG submission 205661) | Microbial mat bacterial communities from mineral coupon in-situ incubated in ocean water Damariscotta River, Maine, United States -... | ecosystem: Environmental > Aquatic > Marine >... | reverse complement strand
TCTACTTTACAGTGGTGCTAAGTTGGGAGAAAGGTCAAAGCTACTTTTATATTGAACATATCAAGATAAGCAATTTTTCTCCACTGGTTACTAAAGTATTCAAAGATTAAGGAGTTTAGATGAAGCGCTACCATATTCAAAAACTTATGATAACCATGATATTTAGCATGATTATTCAGGGAAGCGCTTCTGCATCAACGGAAATGGATGATTTATTAAAAAGTGCATGGAAGTATCAAAATGGAATGACTCGCGAAACATGGAGGCTCGGTTCTCACCCTAAAGATCTAGACAAAGCTAGGGGATTGTATCAAGAGGCAAGAGCATTGGGCTCTGGTGAGGCCAGTTTCGCTTTGCACTATATGACGACTGATCGTTCGGAAGCAAAAGCACTACACCTGGAGGCTGTGCAAAGAGGTTATAAGCAAGCAATATTTAGTCTTGCAACAAAATATTTGACAGGCACACGCGACTTTCCAAAGAATCTAAAAAAGGCAGAAAGGCTAGCTAATATAGTGAGGCCTGAATATGAAAAAAAAAGAATAGGAGGTGCAGGGTGGGCTAGTTATAAGTTACACCAGCTAGAAACGCCTGGATCTGCCTTCTCAAAAGCATTACTGATCGAAGCAGCAGAAAGAGGTTATCAGTACGCAAAAATAGCTCTAGCAAAATATCAGAAAGAGGGTAATTTTGGATTCGAAAATAATTTTGAAGAAGCAAAACGATGGGCGCAATCAATTTTAGAAGAACGATCAGTCGTAGAAGATGCGCGATTAGTCTTAGAAAAGAAAATGGAACTCTGCAACAAGTCACAGAAAAAGAGCTATAAGGTTTCTCATGTAAACGGAATTAAAAAAATTACGAGTAAAGGTAAATTTGGGTCAATTACTGCCACCAAAAACAAACAAGGGAAATGGGATGGCCCATATAAATACATCCGTAATGATTATGGTGATGATTGTTTTGTGGTAGTTGATGGAGTAGTAAAAAATAATGTTTTTTCAGGTACCTTGTATCATCGGATGTCTATACGCATGGGGTATGATTTTTATCGTGCTATGGATAAAGGTACTTTTGTCTTAAAGTATAAGCCCACGATTAATGTCGATGAAGCGATGAATAGCGGGTTTGAGCTATATGATTACGAACTTAGTAAAAAATATAAAGGTCAAACTATCACGCAAAAAGTCATTGTAAAAAATAATAAAATGGTATCAATGACTGAATATTTGGATGATGGCACCGTTTTATATGAAGGAAAGGTTGTTAGGCCTAATGGTGCATATTTTAATAAATATGATTATTTCAAATTTAAGAATCAGAACATTAAAGTCAAGAAAGTTGATGAATCCAAACTGTCTACCTCTTTTGGCAAAGAAGAAGACATGATTTTTTTCACGCGCCCCGTAAATTTTGGTCGTTCGAAAGGGAAATGTCTCTATGAAAATACGATGGAACTCTGCAATTATGATTATTATGTAGAAATAAAGAATTCATCACGATATAACCGATATAAACGCATCGATCCGATTGGGCAGAAAAGAAGAGCACACTTTCTTGCTCTATTGAATGGTCAAATACGAGGAAACGAGATCAAATACAATCGTTCAAAATCTAAATGGGCGGCAGAAGATCGGAAAAAGGCAGAAAAAAAACGTAAAGAACAAGAACTGGTACGGCGAAATAAAGAAAACAAGAAACGCTGGACACGAGAAAAAGCCGAATCCAAGCGACGAATTCAGCAAGATCAGGCCCGTATGTTTAACCAAACCTTCGATGGTGGAACGAGCAACCGTTCATCCTCTGATATTAATGATCCATTAAACCTCAATAATCCAATCAACCGTCGCATGCAGCAACAAACTCAGCGTGCACTACGTGATCATGCCAATAAACAGGCCCAGGCGAAAAGCGATTACCAAGCCAAACTTGTACAACGGCAGCGGGAAATCGAGGCACAGAAAAAAGCCAGTCTCGAGCGTCGTCTGGCAAAACAACGCAAGCGACAACAAGGGCAAACAAATAATAGTTCGCAATCGAGTAACACACGTGGTTTATCTGTGGCGGGATCAACACGCAACTCATCACCCACCACCACGCATAAACCCTTTATGACCTCCAAGGTTGAAGATCAGTACGCCAAAGGCAAAGATGGCTGGGATTGTGTGAACAACTGGCAAGCCGCTAAGTGTGGTGATCGTATGACGACACATACCATTCATCCCATGTCGCCAGGCATCACCGGTCAGGGGAAAAAAATCGATAAGCATTCGACATCTGCTAGCCAATCCGGCTCATTAGATGGTTCAACAGTAGGCAATACCTCGGGTAGTAATAACAACAATTCAACTGAAACTGGCGGTACAGATACCAGCAAGAGCAAGAAGAAAAAGGAAGCGGAAGCGGTAAAAAGCCCCAAACAACTTAAAGGTGATTCTGACTCATATTTTTATAACAAGAGCCATGCTATAGATTTAGCACAAACAGAAATAATGAATAAGGCATCGAAGTATTGCGGCAATGGTTATCGGTCTAAACTGACATGGCATAACAACCTGGCGCAGTGTAAAAAACTCAATGAGCAATTTCGCTGCAATTATCAGGCGAAGGTGACCTGTTTAAGTGAAGACTGTAGTACCCGCTTTTGCGGAACAGGTAGGTAGATTAGGGACAGGATGAAGCTGTTCGGAACTATGTCTACTCCTCAATGACAAAAATAAAATACATAACAAGCAGTTCAACACGGACTCCAGCGCTGACGCGCTTCCGCCTGTTAACTGAACGTTAGGTGATAATTTTTCATGACAATCAAGCAGCTTTGGCAAAGATTAGAAACGTGGGCGAATAATAATGCACCCGAGTTGCTAGATGAATTACAAGGTCCTGCAAGTGATATTGAAATAGAAGAACTGGAAAAACGTCTACATCTAATTCTTCCTGAAGATCTAAAAGAGAGCTTACTTATTCATAACGGTGAGGATGATGGTTGGCCAGCAAGAGTCTTTTATGAGTATGGCGCGTACCTGCCTGTACCAAAAATTTATAATATGTGGAAAAAGCTATCATCACTATCTAAAAATTCAGAACGATATGTTGATGACGATGAACAACCATCAGATAACCGAATCAAACTGGTTACTTTTTCTGAGCGCTGGATCCCTGTCATGGAGCAGAATGGTGATGTATTTTGGGCTGTTGATCTGGATCCCGGGGAAACAGGGATAAATGGCCAGATAATTGAGGTTGATTGGGAGTGCGATTCATATCGCGTAATTGCCGAGTCTTTCAACGATTTATTTTTTAAATATGTTAAATCACTTGAAAGTGGAAAAATTGATATTGAACTTGAAAAAAGTGTAAATATAAAGACAAACAAGAATATAGAAACTACCAGTCTAGAAGACTATTTTACTGATGATGCAGAATTAGAATATCAAAAATATCTTAATCAGTTGTCATATGTCGAAAACTCGACAAATACATCCGATCTGGACGAAAGTGATTTTAATGATGATGATGAAATTGTGTTATATGGTGCTATTATTCCAAATCATAAAACAAACCAACATAAGATGAATGCATTATATATTGGAACTATAAATATAACTGGCAATTTAGAAGAGCTAAAAAACAGAAAAGGTAACGATTTATATCACGTATATTCTGTTAAGTTGAAAGTTATTGTGAAAAAAGGTTTTCTTACAAAAAAACGAGAATATTCTATTTTAGAATACAAAGAAATAGAACCTTAATGAATATTTATTTTAACAAATCACCTAACAAGTCATTAGTGTGGGACCGTCTAAAGCGCTGCTCGCTTTATCCGTCCCCACAATTCTAACGTTATGTTTCAAAAGATAAAGAAAATGGAATATCAAGAAATCAACATTGACGACTTAGAAATATGGCATTTACAAGATCAGGGAAGTTTCTTATTAGTGAATCAATCAGGGGGGCAGTGTACCTGAAAAAGGACACGTTCGTTGTTTTCAACAACTCTGAGACCCCTTGATTCAGATCAACGCAACACTTTAAAATTGTGGAAGCAATGGATAAAAAATTACAATAAATAAAACTTAAATGTATATGAAAGTATTACATAACAAGACAGTCAAGAATATTCGCTCTCGCTTATTTGCGCAATCCAAAGCCGTGCTCCGCACGTTTTAGGCTGTCCCTTACTCAAAACGTTATGCGTATATAAACATAAAAAAGATTATTTATAATTTAGTAGTTTTATTCTTATCATTTTCGCTTTGCAAGGCACGCAAGGCGCTTTCTTTGTCACTGTAAAAGGCATCGATGCCAAGCTCATCGACTATGTTTGCTTTCTTCAGGATATTGCAGACCTGGTGTTTAATTCCACTGAATACAAGACGGACGCCGACTTTACGCAAACGCTGCGCAACTTCGCGAATTTTCTCTTCGCCTGATGCGTCAATTTCATTGATACCGCTACCGATGATTAATATAGAGTGGGCTTTCGGGAATTCGGCATGTGCCTCAAGAATAATGTCTTCGAAGTAGGCGACATTGATAAAGGTCAATGAGCCATCGAATCGCACCGGCACAAAATCTTCACTCATTGGCTTCAGATTATTGGCCTTTATTCCACCTAAGGTACCATTTGGCTTACGCGAGACGATTTCAGCACGGGGCTTCATGGTATTAATCAGGAATACCAGCACCGTGAGGATGATACCGAGAAGAATGCCATTGGCGATCGCTGGCGCCATGATGAGTGTGGCAAAGAAGGTAATGATGCCGATGATAGCGCCAATACGGTCGGCGCGCCATGCCTGCAACAGTGGTTTAATACGAATCAGACTGAATACCGCCAGCATTACAATGACCGCCAGCACCGCCTGCGGCAGATGATACAGATATTGTGTGAAGAATAGCAATACCATTACCACTGCCAGGGCACTGGTAATGGCAAATAGTCCGGTAACAGCACCCATGCGTGCGGCCACTGCAGAGCGCGAAAAGGAGCCACTTACAGTGTATGAGTTGAAGAAGCTACCTACGATATTGGCAAGTCCCTGACCCACGAGTTCACGACTGGTGTCAACCCGGTCACCCGTTTTGGTGGCTATGGCTCTGGAGATCGAAGTCGCTTCCATGAACCCAATCAGTGCCATCACAATGGCAGCTGGTAGCAGGGCCCACACTAAACTCCAATGTACGACTGGCACTGCCAGACTTGGTAAACCGCGAGGAATATCTCCTACAACATCACCACCTGCTGAAAGTGTTACCTTGCCTTCTTTGATGGCATGGAAACGCCAACGCTTACCATCGCCTTGCAACTGAGCAGCGATCGCCTCTTCCCTCGGGTGATATGTAACACCTCCCTTAGCATCGGTGACAGCTTGCAATGACAGCGCATGCAAATCTATCTGCAAGCTAGTAACGTTTTTCTTGAGCTGTTTGAGCTCATATTCCAATGCCGCTTCGGGAGCACGTAACTTAGATGCCTCGAAAATAGATTCGACACCACCTTCGCGCTCTACTTCATCAGCACGCTGTGCAAGACTGGTCATCTGGTTAGTGATCTCAGCCATGCGATTACGGCCATCCTGAAGAGTGCGCAACTTTTGAACTTCATTCTTGTCAGAAATTTGATTGAGGTCAATGCTGACTTTTTGTTCGTAACCGATAGCAGCACTCAACAAAGTTGATACGATCACTGCGATCAGAACACCGGGCAGAGTTGGTTTCGTCTTGCGTAGACCTTCGATCAGGAACCAGGCACCCACGGCGAACACAAGCGTCAGGAGGTGGGCCTGAGGTATTTGTAAAACCACGCGCCACAGGTCGGCCAGATAGGATTCTGTGCGAGGGAAAGGCACGCCGATTACCTTACTTAACTGAGACAAGCCAATGATCAGCGCCGCGGCATTGGTGAAACCGACAATTACTGGGCTAGACAGCAGATTGACGATGGCGCCCAAGCTCAGTGCACCAAGTGCGAGACGTAATACCCCAACCATTAGTGCCAGCATCACTGACATTTCAATGAAAGAAGCGGATCCAGGCGTGGCAAACGGGATAATAGCGGCGGCAGACATCAGCGATAACATTGCCACCGGGCCAGTATGCAATTGGCTGGACGAGCCCCACAGCGTAGCTATAATGACCGGAATAAACGAAGCGTACAGACCGTAAACCACTGGCAAACCAGCAAGCTGTGCGTAAGCCATGCTTTGCGGAACGAGAACAAGTGCAACAGTGATACCAGCAATCAGATCAGCCTTAATACCTTCCCTGGACATTGGAAACCAGCGAAGGAAGGGGAATAGGCGAAAGATTATAGATTGCAAGATCGGGCTCCGTAGAAAGAACAGCCTGTAATTTTCTAGTGAAATACATAATTGATCCAATCGATAATATCAAGCTAACTGATAGATATTTATCAATGAGTGCTAGTGCGGCTACTAGTCATTCAATAAGGCGTTGCTCCGATTGCAAAATTTATTCCGTATGATGAAAGTCAACGCAAGATGTTTGTCGTTAATTATGCTGAATTATTACAACCCAGAACCTTTGAGCACGCGACACATTTTTTAATGGCGGAAAACTAGGTTTATCAATCTTCCAGCCTTCGTTTAAGAATGACGACCCGGGCGAACCTGCTTATGGTCCGGCGACTTTATTAAAGATTATTCTATTTACCTAATAAAGGACAATATGGAGGAAATGGCACTGTAAACAAAAGACAATGAATTTGGGGGAACTGAGTTATAAAAAATCGATCAAGGTACAGGACTGCACAAAGCGCGCGACCCCTTAGCTCAACCGTTGAGCATATGCAATGGAACGGGATATTAATACAACAGGGTATTTTATAACCGAGCTAATTTGGATTATCGTGATTATGCGTAGGGTTTTGCAATCGTGGCAATATTATCTAGGTTTATTAAATGAATAACAATGTGGTTCTCGTATAATGAAGTTTCGTTCTACACTTTTTGTCTCTTTAATTAAATGTAATAAATAAAGAAAAGGAATGTCTAGTATCAATGAATATAAAGGCTACCAAATACCATCTAGCTATAGTATCAATACTGTATACAGAATCTATATATGCGACCGGTATTTTTATTCCTGTAAATTATTTTTTGTTATTTGATATAGCATGTTTTATCGCTGCTATGTTCATCGTGTTTAAAAATCAAAAAAAGAAGTTAACAATAATCTGGCTTATAATCGTAGTATTATCTTATGTAGCATTAAAATATAGCTCTAATTTAAACTATACGATATATTCATTAATGACTCCTGCAAGCATAATTATTATTGCGATATTTATGAGGGTTAACTTTTTTAAAAATAATAAAAAAATCTAACAAGCAGTTCAACCCGGACTGAGCTCACCCCGAAATAATAGTCATCTCGTCATTATACGGTTATAAGCGAAACTCAGATAAAAAAGGAAAAGCATACGGCAGTCAGCGTTTCAAATCATCTAGAAATGTTGAGCTTACATCTGCTATTCTAGCTTTAATTATTTAACCACAGTATAATGTTAATAAACCAAAATAATTAAGATGTCAATTACTTTAAGAGTTTGTCAAAATCTAAAATATTCATGACCGATCTGTAAGTAGACATCTAATGATGCACTGGACTATTGGTAAATTACAGCCATCGAACATTAGTATTGAATCAGAAGATTTGTTTCAGCCGAAAAGTTCTGGTTTTGAATCTGTAGGAGAATTCAGTTGCATATACCATCTAGTCAAGTGCAGATAAAGCCATGACCATATCCGATGTTCCGAATTGTATTAATAGATTGAAACGAAAGCGGAATTGGCCAGAACATTTTCTGAAAATAATCGCATTTCATAGATCCGTTTATATAGTGTTTATTGCTGCTTTATTCCTGTTCGGTTATATGCACGTAGCTGACGCAGCTAGCCGAACCGTCTATAGCGGAGCCACATTGATAAATCCTGATAGCTCCGCCATCGAAAACAGCCGTATTATTGTTGTCAACGAGCGTATCACCTGCGTATCCGGCAAGACCGAATGCCCCGGGACTAAGGAAGACATTAACATCGATATCTCGGGTCGCTGGGTAACACCCGGACTCATCGATACACACGTCCACCTGGATTTCGAAGACAATGCACTCGACCATCAAAGACGAAGACTAGCCTACGGTGTAACTACGGTTCGTGATGCATCCACTTCGCAATTGGGTCAGCTACTCGAACACCAGACTCATGCGGTGGCCGACGCACCATTGCCTAATATCGTGATCAGCGCTGTTCTAGTTCCCTTTTTCGAATATAAAAACGCAGGCGAGGATCATGAGTCGAGCGCTCTGAGGTTAAGAAGCCTGGGGATTGATGCGATAAAACTCAAAAACAAAGGCCCAACAAAGCACCTCGTTAGCATTATAAAAGCAGCAAAAGCTGTAGGACTGCCTGTCTACGGTCATACTTGGTATGGAGCACCACCACAAAGCATTCTTGAAGATGCAATAAACGCAGGTCTTGATGGTGTTTCACACCTAATGGGTATTGTCTCTGGATCCCAGGCCGTACCGATGGAAAACATGCCTGATGGTGACAAAGATCTGGCAGGTTTCTGGGAGTGGGGAAAGAAACTCTGGTTAACGACAGACCCTGATACTTTGGACCGTCTGATTGATTTAATGGTCAGTAAAAACGTATGGCTTGAGCCTACACTTACCTATGAATATTACTGGGACCGCAGCATTAGCCATCCGTATTGCGGGTTTCTGGAAACAGAAAGAGAAATTTACTTCCGAGATGCGTTGACCTGGGGAAAACAACCATCACTGCCTCCGACATATCCAGAACCCTACGCTGCTATGACTGACTTTGTAAAACGATTTGCGGATAAAGGTGGCGTTATCGTTACGGGAACTGACAATAAATGCCCAGGTGCCGATATGAATAAAGAATTACATCTCTTACGTGAGGCAGGACTAACGCCACACCAAGCATTACGTGCAGCAACCTCCCATGCCGCAAAAGTGCTTGGTATAGCTCACGACCGTGGAGTCGTAGCGGTAGGGCAGCAAGCAGATTTTATCGTCTTCAAGCAAGACCCTCTGGCCCATATCGATGCGAAAATAGAAACCGTTATTCTACGCGGCTACAAGCACAACCCGGCGGTTTTACTCGAACCGGAAATAAAGCTCTTCGAATCCAAGCGCAAGCAAGCTTTGGTAAATGGGTTACTTAAATGGGGTAAATACCCGCTTGCAATCCTGTTGTTAACCTTGATCATTATACGTTTCTGGATGAAAAGAAAACGCAAGGCAAACGGGAGCACTCGTGAACACTAGAACTCATGACTGAGGGGAGCTTCTGTGCTGGCTTAATAAATCATATATAATTATGTCGCGTATATGATTAACAGGATACTAAAAAAAGATGGCAGATTTAAGTGATTTAGTTTTACTCAGAAATGATCCCGAAATGGCTGAAAGATTAATTGCGCAGGCGGCAGAAGCAGATCGCGATGCGCAATACGCTGCCGGTCTCATCTATGCGGAAGGCCGCGGGGTTAATCAGAGTGATGCACTTGCGTATTTTTGGCTAACATTGGCAATTGAGCAAGGCGACGAAGATGCAGAGTTACTTCGTATGGTTGTGTTATCAAATATAAGTCAGGAAGAATTTGATCTTGGCATTTTATTACTAGATAAATATCACAAAACAAATTACCTGAAAACCCAAAGTGATAATATTAATTAATGAATCTGCTTAAAGTGCAAACACAAATGCACAAAACTAGCTTTCTTCTATTCATTATCTGCCTACTGGTTTGTACTAACAGCTACAGTTGCACTGGAGGTGGATATAACTATAAAGAATTAGGTGAAAATTCCGAACTAGACTTCCCTACCTTCAATGACTATCTACTAGACCAACTAGGTGAAAGAAAAATTATACAGCCGCAAGAAAATGCTATAGAAATTGATTTACTTCAAAAAAATGTTGAGTCTTCGGGTCATGTTCGCATAATAGTTAAACTGAATAACAACAATAATATGACGCCAAAAGTTATAAAATTATATGCGGTTGATAACATAAGATTTACTTTTGATCAAGTTAATGAAACAACATCTTATTTCGATTAACGCCCTATACATACTAGGTTAAAGGTTTATCGTTCTATTGGTAGTTTCAAAATCAACACAAGCAAACTAGAAAGCTTTATCATTTCAATTCGTACATATGGAATGAATGAGGTCGATATATATGCGGTAACAGAGTATGCCGAGGATGAAATATCAATAACTAAAATGAAAAATCCCATTCCAAAAACTCATTGTATGTCACCTACTATTTATTTCAGTAGAAAAATCTCAAAGCATTAAAAATAATTTCTATGTATTTAATAAATCGCTTACTGGGGCTACTATCCGTTGGTGCGTTGGAGCCACTTGGAAAAACGTTATGCGTAAGAGGTGTTATGAGGACTACAAAACAAGGTATTTAATTCTGGTTAGATACTCTTGATTTGAGGTAGGAATGGCGTTTAGCCTTCCTATATTTGTACAATCAAATATTCTTGAAGCATTTAGTAGTACTCTCCAGGAATATCGTTTTTTATAACCGTAACCTTGCCAACTTTTTTACCTGACATTCTCAATAATTCATCGCCTGAAAACTCAAAACCAAGCTTCAGTGCCATTCGTGCAACATCATCTGCCGTTGATAAAGCGAGCACTTCATTTTTAAGTGCTGGTTCAGACTGCATTTTCTTTAAAAATGCCTCGAGTTGATCTAAAGCCATACTTGAAATTCCTATTTCTCGCTAGTTGCTCTTAGTATTAAGCAGTAAAAACAATTATTAATTAGAGGCAAACTTTACTCTTCTTTCCAAATATAGGCAATGATTGGAAATCTCAGAAAAATAAAAAAATTATCCCGTAAAGTTCATAATAACGATTATTTAGAAGGACTTACAAATGTCAAAGCACATAAGAAAAGTATGATTATGGAAATCCAACCTCTTTAGTTGCACAATCTGGTTGTTAACCCATATAGCTATTAGTTGTTAAGTACTTTATTTATGCCTTCTGTAATCATTGATGCATTTATATGTAAATATTGATAGCCCTATGATTATTTATACATATATAATAAATTAACAGATATCTATATACATTTTAAAATAAAAACATGTATTTGAATAATATTAATAAAATAATTAACAAAGTAATCCAAGTCGTACATTGTTATATAACGTGTTTCTAACCCGATAGACTTATCTTGATAACCATCCTGACAGTAAAACCAATACTCTTGAATAGGATTATCAGTTTTAGTTTCAGGGAAAATATTTCATTATGATATCCAAGCTAATTTTACTTATTATACTGCTGCCATTGTTATCTGCCCTGTTTACGCACCTTTTGGCGGGAAAGCTTGGTCGTTGTGTTGCCCGTATCAGTGTAGCTGCCACCTTACTTAGCGTCATTTTTTCTGGGGTGTTGCTGTGGTTATCGCTATCTGGGCATTTGGTAGGTCAGTCAATCTCCATCAGCCCATGGACCATTCTCTATTTTGATTCACTCAGTATTCTGATGGCATTTGTCATTGGATTGATCAGCTTGATTGTCCACATTTATTCACTACGCTATATGGCAGAAGAAGAAGGGTACGCACGCTTTTTCATGTTACTTGATTTAATGACTGCGTCGTTATTACTCATGGTAGCTGCAGGTGATTTGATCACACTTATTATCGCGTGGCATTTTGTTGGTGTTTTTCTTTACTTTTTACTTGGTCAAGATACGCGCAATCCATCTGCATACCGTTACGCTTTCTGGACATTAATTACTTACCGTATTGGTGATTTGCCGCTCGTACTGGCAGCCGTATTACTGTTTCAAGCATATGGAACATGGTCATTACCTGTTATATTTGAACAACTTAATCAGGCTCCGCACGCTCATAGCGTATTCGGAATGGCCTTACCTGAGGTGGTCGGCATATTGTTGGCACTGGCTGCCTTTGCCCGTTCGGCACAATTCCTATTACATACCTGGCTTCCTTATACTATGGATGGCCCAACACCTGTCTCTGCGTTAATGCATGCAGGTATTGTTAACGCCGGCGGGTTTTTAATTAATCGCTTCTCGCCAGTGTTTGCTAATACCAGTGATGTCTTGCAGTGGGTATTTATTGTTGGCTTTATCTCGGCTGTCATCGGTTCAATTTTGATGCTGGTACAGAATGACATTAAAAAATCACTCGGTTATTCCACCATGGGGCAAATGGGCTTCATGATTATGGAATGCGGCATTGGCGCCTTCTCCCTGGCTATTTATCACTTGATTGCACACGGCGTATTTAAAGGTACGCTATTCTTAAGCGCGGGTAGCGTCATTCATTCAGCACGTAAAGATGACGGTGTACCTAAGGACGAACTCTATACGTTTGTTGTTGAAAAGCGTACGGCCAAAACACACAAACCTTGGCTATTGATGACTGCTATAACACTATTAATGCCGCTTGCTATCCTGATATTTTCACACTGGCTTGTCGCGGAGGATTACTTCCAGAAACAAGGGGCTATTATATTATTGTTCTTTGGTTGGATAACGGGCGCCCAATTGATTTTTGCCACTTATCGTACACATGCCCAAAAATTATGGCGCCTGGTTGGAATAAGTATCTTATCGTTTACCGTCGTTATTATCGGTTACGTATTTATCAGTCATGCCTTTGATGTCTATCTCTATCCTGATGCCGCGTTCCGCGAAAAATTATTTGCAGCAGCAAGCATTGAAAAAGTTCGCTTTGATATTCTCATGGTATTTATCGCCTTATCGATAATTATTGGCTGGTTGATCGCTTATTACTCTGAACGTAATCGTAATGGAAAACATCCACGATACACCGGACGCTTATGGACCATGTTCTATGCTTTAATATCACGTGAACTTTACATGACTGATCTTTATTCACTTCTGACACGAACCATCCTGTCATCTGCGAACAAACTGAACATTTGGTTGAGGTGGAATTAAGATGCCAGACATTTTACTTCTATTAGCCGGTTTGTTTCTTCCCCTATTTCCATTAAGCATGGTATTTAATGCTGTGTTTAATCGTCTACAGCATGTCGTGCTTCGCTGTATTTTACTAATAGGCTGGCCGCATATTGGGCTTACGATCATTCACTCAACAGATACAGTAGTGCCAACATGGGTCATTGCTTGGGGATTGGCTACATCACTATTTTATGCCTTAAGGATGCTAGCCCTCCGTGGTGTCGGGCAATGGAATAGTTTTCTGGCTACCTCCATGTGGTCCATCTTGTGGATAACAACAACTGATGCCAATCAAAACATGCATCATCTATATACATTTGCCATCACAGCCCCACTGCTTTTATTGGCGTTTTTAAGTGCAGGCCTGGAAAAAAGATTTGGTGCAGCCTATACGGGTTTATATGGTGGGCTTGCTCTATCCATTCCACGTTTCGCTGGTGTGCTTGTTGTGGTTATCCTCGCTGCTATCGCAACCCCTTTGTTTCCAGGCTTTTTCATCATGCTGAAACTCATTCTTGATACCAGTACTACATTGCCTGCTGCGACATTGGCTTTGCTTACAGTTTGGTTATTATGGAGCTGGGCCGGTGTACGTTTACTCCAGGGATTGATTGTTGGCTCGGCAAGCCAGGGTGAGGCAACTGATCTTAATCTATTTTCTTGCTGGGGTTATGTCATTGCCATAATCGCACTCATACTAAGTGGCATTTATCTTTCAGGAGGCTTGTTATGAGTCTACCGCTTGGTAAAAAACTAAAAATTCGGTCAATGATTTATGTTGCAGGTGAGCCTATTCCTTACTTCTGGCCAATGCGATCGTTTATTCATCACAACCCATTACATGCTCTTGAGCACTTGCCTTTTGACGAAGCTGTTAAAAAAGGTGAGCGACTGTTTCATGGCCAAGGTTACTTACCACGCACCATGTACCAGAATTACCTGACTCAAGGTAAAGTAGACCAGGCGCAACTACGTGATGATGTGAATCAATTTTTATCAACACGAAATAAAATTGCCAATATTGATGCAGAACGTTGCTTGATGAAATTACTCACAAAGACAACTCAGCCTGTTGTTCAAGATTACAAAGTCGCGAGCATTTCAGATGTCAAATCCGCGTTAAACAATGAAACCCAAGTAACAAACAGACCCGTTGATATGAATATATTAATAGCCGGTTTGCGTGAAAAATTACAAGGAGATCGTCCGGTATATGAGGCCGTTGATGATCTTTATGGTTCTGATATTAGTACCGAGCTTGACGAATTAGTTATAAAAAGTTGCCTGGACTTTTTTGATGAAGGTCAGTCTGTTTGGGGTATGCCAGAACGTAAACGCGGCTTCTTCTGTGCATGGCGTGAAGTTGCTCGCCAGAACGCAAAACTATTTTTACGCGGGCTGGATGTGAATCGCATTCTCGAAGCCAACAATAGTCCTGAAGGTATCATTACTCAAGTCATGGAAACTTTACAGATACCAGAAGAAAACTGGGTAGCATACTTCACTCGTGAACTGACTCGTCTACATGGTTGGGCGGGCTTTATCCGTTGGCGTGCAAATGCACGGCACTACTTTTGGAGTGAACGTTACCCAGCTGACCTGGTAGACCTGGTCGCAGTTAGGTTAACCTTTGCTTTAGCCTTATTAAATGAACGCGCACGCAAAGATGTTGCAACCACCGCCAACGAAATTAACGACCTCATTGAAAACCATACCAAGCAAACATTTTTACGTTATGAACTATACAGTGGCAGTGTATTCCCCGCCTTTGCCCAACGCGTCGAACAAGCACTCGCTATAGGAAATAAGAAACGTATTGATAACCTTTTTGATGAATACGTTGCACACAAACGCCTCCAAGAAGCCAATCAACAAGCTATTCGTTTGCGCCAGCTTGCTATAGAGGCAGAATGTAATATTGATACGTTGAAAAGTCTCACTGAAAACGAACTGTCCGAACTGATCAACACTTTCCGTGACTTTGAAAAACAGGAAGGATACACCTGGTTACGTGCCATGGAAGCACATGCCATGTCACGACTATTAAAAGACGTTAACCTTGAGCCAGAACCCGCTAGAGAAAAACGTCCATTTGTACAGGCTTTGTTTTGTATTGATACACGATCCGAAAGAATACGCCGACATCTTGAAAGCGTGGGTGATTATCAAACTTTCGGTATTGCCGGCTTCTTTGGTATCCCCGTTAGTTTTATGGAGCTAGGTAAAGGCAGCCAAAGCCATTTATGCCCAGTACTATTAACACCCAAGAACCTGGTTCTTGAAATGACCGTTACACCGCAAGAAGACATAACCGCCGCAACGGCCATTAAAAAAGCCATATATTCACTTAAAGAGTCTATCTTTGGTCCATTTGTGACTGTTGAGGCGATCGGTTTATTGTTTGGGTTTGATATGTTTGGCAAAACACTCATGCCGCAAACTTATAATCAATGGCGCAATGTCTTTAACAAGAAAAAACCATCAACCCATATGTTGCTCGACAAACTTGACCGCGAACAAGCCGATTCCATCGTTCGCGCCGTGCAGCGTGCTGTTATTGTTCAAGCAGTTCATCTGGAGTTCAATCTGGAAACTGAGCAAGTCAACGACACCATGGTACGTGAGTTACGCGAAGCGGCATTGGGTAAACAAGAGGATGCACCTGAGTTTAAACAAACTCTGGGCTTGGATAATGAACAGGTGCAAAACTTTATTGACCGTTTACACGAAGTTTACCGAATCAATCCTGCCTCTGCCCGCTTACAACTTGAGCAGCTTGCTCGTATCGGCTTTAGCCTCGATGAGCAGGTTAATTTTGTCAGTCAGGCATTACGCTCTATCGGTATGACAAAAGAATTCTCGCGTTTTATTCTGTTATTTGGTCATGGCAGTACTTCAGATAACAATCCTTACGAATCAGCACTCGATTGTGGCGCTTGTGGCGGTAACCACGGCTTGGTCAATGCTCGCGCATTGGCTCAAATGGCAAATAAAGCAGAAGTACGCTATCGATTACGTAAACAGGGTATAGATATTCCCGAAGATGCTTGGTTTATTCCTGGCTTACACAATACCACAACAGATGAATTACAATTATTTGACCTGGATCGCATGCCATCATCTAACATCGTCTATATGGACAGATTACGTAATGGTCTATTATCAGCATCACGCCTGTGCGCCCAAGAACGTTTACCCAGTTTACAAATTCGGCCTACTCAACGTGAACCCGCAGCGGCCTTTCGTGAGATCGAACGTAACGCCATGGACTGGTCACAAGTCCGTCCTGAATGGGGGTTGTCACGCAATGCTTATTTTATTATTGGTCAACGCTCACTAACTCAAGATCTGAGCCTGGAAGGCCGTGCTTTTTTACACTCTTATGACTATCACATAGACCCGAAACGTCGCCTGTTAGAAAACATACTTACCGGACCTCTCGTTGTTGGCCAGTGGATTAATATGGAACATTATTTTTCAACTGTTGATAATGAACGCTTTGGTAGTGGTAGTAAGGTTTATCATAATGTCGCTGACCGTTTTGGGGTAATGACGGGTAACTTAAGCGACTTACGCACGGGCCTGCCTGCGCAAACCGTTCTGGAAAAAGGCCTGCCTTATCACGAGCCCTTGCGCCTCATTACTGTGATTGAAGCACCACTGGAGCATGCAAAAAAAGCCATTGATGATGTCGTCACAGTTAAATACCTGGTATATAACAGCTGGATCCGATTATTGGTTATCGATCCAGAACAACAAGTTGTATGCTCCTATGAGAAAGGCGAGTGGATTACGCGACCTTTATCATCTCTACAAAAAAGCTGTATCGCCTGAGGAGGCTAATACATTATGAAAAATCTCAACTTCAGCCAAGTAAAAAAGCTTGAAATTATTTTGGAAGGCGAACACCAAGGATTAGTCACCGACTTACTCGACCATGCCGGTGTAACAGGTTATACGATTGTTAACAATCTTTCCGGTAAAGGCCGCCATGGCTTTCATGAAGGTCACCTCATGTTTAATGAGGATGATGTATTGATCATGATCATTGTTGCGATACCTGAAGAACTAATCAATCCAATCCTCGAAGGTTTAGCTCCCTTTTATAATGACCACACAGGTATTGTATTTATCTCTGACATCCAAGTGACTCGATTAATAAAGTTCAAAAGCGAAGACAATAACTAATCGTTCATAAGCGATGCAAAATATCATCGTAAGATTAGCATTTGTTTAAAATGAAAAGTGCGATAAATAATAAGAATCATTAACACACTGATATAATTACTTCATATTACTGATACTTTGTTATCAATACAGGCATATATCGCGGCACTCCTATTTGATTTACTGGTGTATAATATTCCCTCTACCTGGAGTGACAGAAATTATGAATCGATCAAATACACCGAAAATTTACCCTGGTTTAGAACATGACATGAATGGCGGCATGACGACGGTTGGCAAAATTATCCGCGATGCCTGGCTATTTGATATACTACCCGAATCTGAAACCTGTAAAGGCTGGACAATCACACGGATCGATGCCATTTACCAACAGGTGAATAATGAGTGGGATAAATACGGCAGTATGGTCAGTTCATTGCCTGACGAATTACAATCTCGACACAAACGTATCTCTGATGACGCCATAGCTGAAGCAAAATCCCGTGGCTGGGATCCTGAGATCATTGTTAGCGATGTGGATTAATCCGGGCCTGACTTTGATTTCATTTTCAGGTTTAACAATATTACAAAATAATATACGCAATACATTCACAATAGTCTGCTTATATTATAAGTTTAAATCGCCATAAAATTGAAATCTGTTTTTCCCCTGATTCTTGCAACCATACAATGCTAAATCTGCCTTTGACATAAGAGTGTCTGGGTCAGTTCCATCATTTGGAATTAAAGTAATACCTATGCTAGCACTAATCTGAATATCAACACCCTTGATCGAAATCGACTGCGTCATACTTGTCCTTATTTTCTGGGCTGTCGATTTAATATCTTCATTGTCGCTTATACTATGTAAGAGAACTATAAATTCATCACCACCAATGCGGGCAGTTGCATCAGATTCTCGAATACTAGATTTGATACGTTCGGCTATCGTCACAAGCACTTGGTCTCCCACTTTATGACCATAAATATCGTTAATTCTCTTAAAGTCATCTAGATCAATATACAATATTGCGCAAGTGATATTATCTCTTCTTGCTGTATTGATAATTTGAACCAGTAGTTCATTGAACAATCGCCTATTAGCCAAGCCGGTAAGAACATCGTGATTAGCTGTAAATATCAAATCTTTATAGGCTTTTTCCAGATCACGTGTGGTTTTGCGTGATGCCTTAATAATAAAAGCAATACATAGAATTATAATAACTAACAATAATAGTATTGGGAATTGCATCCTCGCAAGCACTAAGTCACCCGGCTTACTAGCTTGCCAGGCAAGTAATCCCAGACTTTTATTTACGGGATTAGAAATATAAATGGAGCTTGTAGCACTCTCTTTTACCCCACCTGATATAAATCGCATATCTTTTAATCTGTACTGCTTGGATAATTCTTGCAAATAGTTTAGATCCAGGCGTCTTGCGAGAAATAGCAACGGGCGTGGTGATAGTAACGATGTATTATCTTCTGGAGCAAGGACCGACACACCTACAATTGCAGGGGTATCACCTATCTTGACTATGCCCGACACAGGAACAGGTATTACGCCAGATTCACGAGCTTTCACGATAAGTTTTGTTAAGACTTTTTTATTGATTGAAAGGTAATTTAATTTATCTACCTGACCATTTTTAAGTGATAGAATAGCTTTATTATCACCATTGATAATAAACAGATCGGTAACATTAAATGTATCTGTTAAGTATTCACCAATATTCTCTTTTATCCAAACATGATTCTGGGATAGAAAAGCATTTTTTATTGTATCGTCCCAATAAGCATAATCCTTTGTTAATTTTTCGTGCTGCTTTAATTTATCTTCAATAATTGCTTTTACATTGTTCTCAGTAGTTATGCGTACTTCTTCATTAACACTTTCAATACTGTAGTGAACTATTTCTAAAATAGCTATTAATGTGATGACTAACAAAAAGATAAGCGAGAAGACGATTTTCCAGCTGGATAATTTATTTTTGCTAACCATAGAATTACATATTTAATTATTACTTCTATCCGAGCACATAACTATAACCTTTTTAAAAAAGGTTTTGTATGAGTCTAAAACATATTATCTATAAGGCTTCCTACATAACTCGTTGTTTTTACAGCATGTTATAAAATAAGCATTACGCAATGTTCTCTACGATTTCTCTTTTGTATTTAAGAAACAAGGATATTACGATTAGCGACTAAGAAACAGGTCCACACTAACAACAAGAAAGTGCTGCTTATGCAGGTATTAAATTAGAGTTTATAATGACAGCAACAGTTATGAACTAGCTGAAGCATATTCAATAATAAGCCATATGAATAATACAAAACACTCTGTACAACTAGTTGAAAACCGTACCTAACAAGGGCACTAAGTTACTCACTTTGCTAGGTGTAACACTTTACTATTATTACCGAATACACTACTTATTCAAATGCTATGTGTAACAAAATAAAAATTAATAAATCAACATCAATTTAAATAACAAAAAAGCAATCACTCACTCTCCCTAGTCCTTAATTACCCATGATTGTTATGATGTCAGCATTTATCAATTCGTTGCTTTATTTTTATTGCTTACTAACAACGTTTCTAACACTGGCCACACATTTTGCATTATCTGTGGTTGCGCTTCTGCTGTTGGATGCATACCGTCTTGTTGCATCAACACGGATTTATCTGCTACCTGATTTAATATTTTAGGAACCAATGGTATGCCGAAACGTTGAGCAAGATTCTTATACAGGGCTGCAAACTTTTGTGTGTAAACTGGGCCATAATTCGGAGGTAAGCGAACACCAACAAGTAACACCTTGGCATTGCTTTGTTGGCAGCGTTCGATAATATTGGACAGACTGTTTTCCATTTCGACAAAAGCGAGGCCGCGTAATCCATCATTGCCGCCGAGTGCAACGATAACAATTTCAGGTTTATGGCTGCGCAGTGCTGTTTCAATTCGGCTTAAACCGGTACGTGTGGTATCACCACTGACGCTTGCATTGATCACTCGGTATTCATAACCATTTTGAGTTAATTTATTTTGTAACAGCGCTACCCAACCTTGGTCACTATCGATACCATAGGCACTACTTAAGCTATCTCCCAAAACCAGAATACTGGCTGGTTTTTTATCTGTGGCGAATGCAGTAGGGTTACCTAATAATGAAACACAGCATAAAAATGCTAAAAAGAGTTGGAGGCGTTTTATCATCATGTTAACTGGTGCACCACGTGTGTTTATAGAAGCCCGTAATCTGGGCAAGCAAGTGTCAACCCGTGAAGGTATTCTGACATTACTGAATGATATCAACTTTACCATTGATGCGGGTACCTCTGTGGCTATTCTTGGTGCTTCCGGTTCGGGTAAAACCACGCTTTTAGGCTTGCTTGCCGGATTGGATACACCTACCTATGGTGAGGTTATTATCGATAATCACAATCTCAACGATTTTGATGAGGATGGTAGAGCAGCACTACGCGCTGAAATGGTCGGATTTGTATTCCAGAATTTTCAGTTATTGTTTGGTCTCAGAGCACTTGAGAATGTCATGCTACCGCTTGAGCTCGCGCAGGCACCACATCCACGTAAGACGGCAGAAGAGTTACTCAACCGAGTCGGTCTTGGCGAACGTGTTCATCATTATCCGAACCAACTCTCAGGTGGTGAGCAGCAACGTTGTGCTATCGCCCGAGCCTTTTCCACGCAGCCCCGGTGTCTGTTTGCTGATGAGCCTACCGGTAATCTTGATAGTGAAACTGGGAAACGTATTATCGATTTATTGTTTGAACTCAATGCAGAACAGGGAACAACATTGATTATGGCAACACATGACATTCAGCTTTCGCAGTTATGTGAGCGGCGCATGCGCCTCGATATGGGGCAACTGGTTACTAATGACCTTACTTCGGACGTTACCGATACATCCCATGAGTGAAGCAAAACCTGACAAAGGGTTTCTTTTTCTCTGGCAAAACTCCTGGCGTATGCTGTGGCGCGACTGGCGCGGTGGTGAGCTCAATATACTCGCCATCGGGCTGGTGATTGCTGTTACCAGTATTACCGCTGTCGGTTTTTTTACCGACAGGATAGAACGCGGTCTCAAATTACAATCTGCAGAACTGGTCGGTGCAGATCTGGTGATTGCTTCCAATAAGCCTGTGGTGAATAACTACATCAAAGATGCGCGCGCCTATGGTTTTAAGGTTGCGACAACACAACAATTTAGAAGCGTAGCGCTTAGTAACAATCAGCCACAACTAGTCGAGGTCAAAGCTGTTTCAGAAGCATACCCATTACGTGGTGTATTACGCGTCAGTGATACGCCATTTGGTACCGATGAAGCAACAATCGACACCCCTTCTCCTGGTGATGTCTGGGTAGAACCACGTTTGCTGCAGTTACTCAAGCTTAAAATAGGCGACACTATCACGCTTGGTTCTTCGACGTTCACACTTCGTAAAGTACTACGGTTTGAGCCCGACCGTGGTGGAGATTTATTCAGCGTTGCACCACGTGTGTTGATGAACAATACGGATGTCGATGCAACTGGCCTGATCGGTGTCGGTTCACTGGCGTGGTATCGTGTATTGATTTCAGGCCTACCGAAAGATATCGAAAACTATCAGCAGACAATCCGTAACAATCTTCGCAAGGGTGAACGAATACTAACCGTTGAGGAAGGTCGCCCAGAGTTGAATACGGCGCTTGAACGTGCCCGGCAGTTTCTTGGTTTGGCTGCATTGATCAGCGTATTACTTGCTGGTGTTGCAGTTGCTACGGTTGCTTACCGTTTTACCAATCGACATCTTGATACCAGTGCAATGTTGCGTTGTCTCGGTGCCTCACAAAAGACCATTATCCGCTTGTTCACTATGGAAATGTTATGGCTCTCTCTGTTAGCCAGCACATTGGGGTGTCTGCTCGGTGTGCTTACACAATTTGTTATTACCGAATTGCTTGATCAACTCGTCGTCACTAAGTTGCCTCCACCCTCATTTAAAGCCGTGTTACTGGGTTATGCGACGGGCATCGTGATGTTGATAGGTTTTGCGTTACCCCCACTATTATCACTACGCCGTGTTCCACCCTTGCGTGTTTTGCGTAGAGATGTCGCCGTCCGTTCTGTGAGAGCCTGGTTTGTTTATCTCGCTGTGGTCGTCTGTATGTCGCTGTTGCTGTACTGGCAGATCGGCGATTTAAAACTCGTGGGCATAGTACTTGGTGGAATTATGGCAACGCTGATGTTACTGGCATTTGCCGCTTACCTTTTAATTCGCATGCTGAATCGTTTGCGAGGACGCGTTGGTATTGCCTGGCGCTTTGGGCTTGCGAATATTTCGCGGCGACCTGCAAGCAGTGTCATACAAATTGTGGCATTTGGGCTGGGAATTATGGTATTACTGCTGTTATCTGCTGTTCGCTCTGATCTGCTAGATAACTGGCAACGTAGCTTACCACAGGATGCACCCAACCATTTTGTGATCAACGTGCAGCCCGATCAGGTTGACGGCGTAAGCGCATACTTCAAACAGAGAGGCGTAGTCAATACTCAGTTGTACCCTATGGTGCGAGCTCGACTGGTGAAAATAAATGGCAACGCAGTGCGAACGACTGATTATGATAATGACCGTGCTAAACGAATGCTCACTCGTGAGTTTAATCTCTCCTGGGCCGAAAATATGCAAACCGATAACACCCTGGCTTCCGGAAGCTGGTGGAGCAAGCAAGATTTTGGTAACCCGCTATTGTCGCTCGAATCAAAATTGTCGACAACACTCGGTCTTAAATTAAATGATATTGTTTCTTTTGACGTTAATGGCACGATTATCGACTTTACATTAATCAATTTACGCAATGTTGACTGGGATACATTCAACATTAACTTTTTCACCGTAGTGGCCCCAGGTGTTCTGGAACAATACCCTGCCAACTGGGTTACCAGTGTTTATCTTAATTCAGAACAGCGTCAGCAACTCGGACAACTAATTACAGAATTCCCGAACGTGACACTGATCGATGTCGATATCATTATGCAACGTGTACGAGACATCATGGATCGTGTTTCTTTAGCAGTCGAATTTATATTTTTGTTTACATTAATGGCGGGGCTTGCCGTGTTGTATGCAGCCATTCAATCCAATCAGGATGAAAGACGATTTGAAAATGCCGTATTACGTACCTTAGGTGCGAACAGAAAAACACTCATGCTAGGTTTGTTTGCTGAATTTAGTTTGCTAGGCGCACTGTCAGGCTTGCTTGCCGGTCTCTCCGCCACTTCACTCGCCTGGTTACTGGCCGAAACCATTTTTAAATTTGAATATAGTTTTGACCTTAGCGTGCTTTTCATTGGTGTTGTATCAGGTACGGTTATCGTCGTCATCGCAGGCTTACTGGGTACACGCAGTGTGTTAGCGCTACCTCCAATACAGACACTACGCGATGGCCGCACCTGAAATAATATGGACTAAGATGCTGAAAGTATCGACATAATGATACTCAGTACAGAGCAAAAACGTTGAATATTTACTTTTCTAATAAAACAGTCATCTAATACTATTCCCGTTATATCTACTTCTGGACGATTGCAGTCATTAAGCTTAATATACTTAGAAAGACGTATGGCCATTTAATTCAATCGTTATATTTTAAATACATTTTTACTAGGACTTGTCCATGCTCACATCAAACATTACACAAATATCTGTTTATTTAATTTTGATGTTTCCGTTTGTTATTTTTGCATCAGATGCTCCTCTTGTTCTCGAAGCTAAGAATGACAAACCGCAGGTTATAAAAACCACTAATTCTTTCAGCAAAGGAAATATTAGCTATGGACTAAGAATGCTGAAAGAATATACGAGTGGGGAAAATGCACCATATGCGTTTATCGGCTTGTATCAGGATATACCCGGCAACAGCATAAGATTATTTCTTGCTCAAACCCATAGCAAATCAGGATTGATAGCAGGTTATGAATACTACAAAAAAAATAAGCTCCTCACTAGAAAAATTTTAATTAACTCTATACCAGAGGGCGCATCTGTTGTTTTTAATGCCATCTGGAATAAAGAAGGAATATTCAAAATTTCTTGCATCACTAACAATGTTCATACAGTCAATACTGATTTGACTAGTGTAAAACAAATTATTTTAGTCTCTAATTCAAAAGTAGAATTTATACCAAACAAAGGATTGAATTCACTGAAGCTTAAAATTGATGAATATTGGCACACTCTAAAAGGATCGTAAAATTAACAAAAAAATAAAACATAAATTCATTATTAAAACCGTACTCACTCAACCTCTCCAATTAATTAGTATCAAGAAGAAAAAATAATGGGATATTTCGCAATATTAATTATTTATATAATCATTTCATGTGCAATAGTAATTTTTATATGGAAACGAAAATCCATGAAACAAAAAAATAAAAAAATAGCGCTAATTAAAGCCTTGATAATCGGAATTCTATTTGCGCCAACTGCGTTACCAATTGTCCACTCTTTTACCCTTTCCTTTGGACTATTATCATTATTTATAATGCTGTCTTCTGGCTTTCCTACCACTTCATTGCTCTATGCACTAATACCAATATCTATCCTTTCATTATTAAGCTATAGCTTTATAATCATTAACAACAGACCTGATCCTTGCGCATAATACTTCTAACAAACAGCTCAACCTGAGCTCCAAACCAATGACCCTTCACTAGTTTACTGAACGTTAAACACTATAAAAGAATTTATTGTTCATTTTATTGCCTTGCTTACAACAACAATACTGGAAAACTAATAGCCGATCGTTTCCTGGAAAACAAACCCCTACTGTTTGTATTCGTATATACACACTATTCATATATTGTTTAGCCTATATAAAGATAGTACGATGAAAGCAACCTTCAAAGCAGAGATGACAAATGATTACAAATCAGAATGTTCGCCACTACTGGATTATTAAACAGCTTGTTTGCCTGCTATCAGCAACATTTTTACTCACCAGCAGCACAACTGCTTTTACAGCCAAGGTATCGAAAAAGGCAAAACATGTGATTATGGCGCCGGTGTTAATACAGCAGATTTCCGACCGTGCGGAAGCACTAGGCAGCGCGCGCGCTACTGAGTCTGTTAATATTACTGCTGGTATAACCGAGAAAGTGACAAAAATCCATTTCGACGATGGTCAGCAGGTAAAGGCTGGTGATATACTTGCGGTACTTGAGCAAGCTGAAGAACAGGCCGAACTTAAACGCGCACAGGCCGTACGCGGTGAACGCAAACTTGCGCTGACACGACTGCGTAAGCTTGAAAAACGAAAGCTTGCCTCACCGGATGAAATTGATCGTACCCGTCTTGAACTGGATCAAGCAGATGCCAGCATTAGCGCCATTAGAACCCGAATCAACGATCGCATTATTCGCGCTCCGCTTGATGGCACTGTCGGCTTGCGCAATATCAGCGTTGGGGCATTGGTTAAAACCGGCGACTTGATTGCCACCCTTGATGATACCCGTAAAATCAACCTCGATTTCAGTGTGCCCTCATTATTTCTCTCGGAGCTTATACCTGGTTTAAAGATAAAAGCCCGCGCAGCTGCACTGGGTAATAGAGAGTACCTTGGTGAAGTTAAAAGCATTGATAGCCGAATCGATCCGGTTACACGTTCAATCCAGGTACGTGCCGTATTACCCAATCCCGATGGTAGCATTATTCCTGGCATTCTCATGCAGGTTGATCTGTTACGTAATACCCGCCAGGCACTGATCATTCCGGAAGCTGCGCTGTTACCTCTAGCAGACAGACAATATGTAATGCGCCGCGTTACTAAAAATGGCAAGGACACGGTGGAAAAAAAGCAAATAATAATTGGCCTGCGCCTACCTGGTTATGTTGAAGTGGTAAAGGGTTTGAAGGAGGGCGATCAGGTTGTTACCCATGGTAATAGCAAAGTACGGCCGGGCGATATGCTCAATGTAATGGCCGTTGATGACGGCAGTGTTGATATCAGTAGCATTATAAAAAAACAACGCCGTAAAGTATCAACTCCTAAAGGTAAAACCCCTTGATACTCTCTGATATGTCGGTCAAACGACCGGTACTGGCATCAGTGTTATCCATTCTGCTCGTCGCTTTTGGCCTGCTTGCTTTTGATCGTTTGCCTCTGCGTGAATTTCCCAATATCGACCCACCGGTAGTTTCTATTGATACGGTCTACCTCGGTGCCTCGGCAGATGTGGTAGAAAGCCGCATTACACGCATTATCGAAGATCGCATAGCTGGCGTCGAGGGCATGCGTTTTATCGAGTCTAGTAGTGAAGATGGTCGTTCAAAGATATCCATCGAATTTGATGTTGACCGTGATGTTGATGCCGCCGCCAATGATATTCGTGACCGTGTATCCGGCGTACTCGATAACCTGCCGGTAGAGGCCGAACCACCCGATATTCAAAAAGCCAGTGGTGATGACGATGTCATTATGTGGCTTAACCTCTCCAGTGATCGTCTCACTGTACCTGCATTAACTGACTATGCAGAACGTTACTTGATAGACCGCTTTTCGGTACTCAATGGTGTCGCTCGTGTTCGCATCGGTGGCAAACAATCTTATGCCATGCGTGTCTGGCTAGATCGTAACCAGCTGGCTGCGCGCGGACTGACAGTGGCCGATGTCGAGAATGCGCTGCGCACCGAAAATGTCGAGCTACCAGCCGGTAGTATCGACTCTGTCGATCGCCAGTTTACCATGCGTATCAAACGCCAGTTTCGTACCGCTAAGGATTTTTCACGACTGGTAATCAGCAAGGGTAACGATGCTCACCTTACCCGTCTGGGTGATGTAGCCCGTGTGGAACGCACCGCAGAAGATGATCGACTGTTCTTCCGTGGCAATGGTATTCCCATGGTTGGCATCGGCATTATCAAGCAATCTACTGCCAATACCCTTCAGGTAGCTCGCGTGGCTAAAACAGAAATGCTACGCATCAATCCGAACTTACCCGAAGGCATGAAGATTAACCAGAGCTATGACACCTCCGTATTTGTCGAAGGTGCGATCAGTGAAGTCTACAAGACGCTGGCCATTGCCATTATTCTGGTTGTTTTGGTTATCTACCTGTTTCTTGGCAGCCTCCGTGCCACCTTGGTGCCAGCCCTTACCGTCCCCATTTCATTGATAGCCAGCTCACTAGTGTTATTAGCGATGGATTACTCAATTAACATGCTGACACTGTTAGCCCTAGTGCTGGCGATCGGCCTGGTAGTGGACGATGCCATCGTGGTGCTGGAAAATATTCAGCGACGCATGGATAAATATGGTGAAACCCGGCTAGTAGCCGCTTATCGTGGTAGCCGCCAGGTGGCGTTTGCTGTAGTCGCAACTACGATTGTACTGGTTTCGGTATTTGTCCCCATTGCTTTTCTTCAGGGTAATGTCGGCCGCCTGTTCTCTGAGTTTGCCATTACCATGGCCGCAGCGGTGGCGTTTTCCAGTTTTGTGGCACTATCGTTATCACCGATGCTTGCGTCAAAAGTATTACGTGCCAGAGGAGACGACAATGCGGTAACAAAATGGGTAAACGCCGATTTTCAGCGCTTACAGAACGGTTACCATTCCATGCTTGCCCGTGCATTGAAGCACAAGTGGATTATCGTGCTGCTATTCATCGCAATGGGAACCCTCTCGTCATGGTTGCTAACGCACATTCCGGATGAGTACACACCAAAAGAAGATCGCGGCGCTTTTTTCGTTCTGGTCAATGGCCCTGAAGGCGCCTCCTACGAGTACATCCAAAAATACATGAACGAAGCTGAAAGCCGGCTGATGCCATTGGTAAAATCAGGTGAAGTCACTCGCCTGCTAGTGCGTGCACCTCGCAGCTTTGGCAATGCCGCCATTTTCAATAATGGCATTATCATCATGGTGCTTAACGACTGGGACACGCGCCGGTCAGCCTGGCAGATTATGAATGATGTACGTGCCAGACTAGGTGACTTGCCCGGTGTTAAGGCCTTTCCGGTGATGCGCCAGGGGTTCGGCGCGCGTATCCAGAAACCGGTACAGTTCGTTATCGGCGGAGGCACTTATGAACAACTGGCCGAATGGCGTGATATTTTGCTGGCCAAAATCAAACAGGATAACCCCGGCCTTATCGGCCTGAATTGGGACTATAAAGAAACCAAACCACAGATGCAGGTAGTGATTGACTATGATCGCGCTGCTGACCTGGGTGTGACTGTAAGCAATATTGGTCGTACTCTGGAGACGATGCTGGGCTCACGCCGGGTAACCACCTATGTTGATGAAGGCCAGGAATATTACATTTTACTTGAAGGCGAGCGCAAAGCGCAGCGCACACCCAGCGACATACAAAACATCTATGTACGCTCGGAGCGCACAGGCAAATTGATTCCTTTATCCAACCTGGTCAAGCTTGAAGAGTTTGCCGACTCGATCAAACTCAACCGCTACAATCGTGTGCGCAGCATTACCCTGGAAGCCAACCTGGCGGATGGCTACTCATTGGGCGAAGCATTGTCACACCTGGAAGGCATAGTAAAAGAACATCTCCCTGATCAGGTGATCATCGATTACAAAGGCCAGTCGCGTGACTATAAATTTACTGGTGAATCACTGCTGTTTATCTTTATGTTAGGCATTATGGTGGTATTCCTGGTACTCGCAGCACAGTTTGAGAGCTGGATCCATCCCTTCATCATCATGCTCACCGTGCCGCTGGCGATGACCGGTGCACTACTGGGTTTATATCTCACCGGGCAGACGCTGAATCTGTATAGTCAAATTGGACTCATTATGCTGGTCGGTTTATCCGCCAAAAATGGCATCTTGATCGTTGAATTCGCCAACCAACTGCGAGACCAGGGTCGTGAATTTCACGAAGCCTTAATTGAAGCCGCTGATACCCGTTTCCGTCCGATTCTCATGACTGGCATCACCACCGCCGCAGGCTCCGTGCCACTGCTGATCTCAACTGGCGCTGGCACGGAAACTCGCTATGTTATAGGCATCGTGATTATGTTCGGTGTTATCGCCGGCACCCTCTTTACTCTATTTATTGTACCGGCCGCCTATGATCTGGTCGGTAGGTACTCATCTTCACCCAAGGCCGTGAGCCAACGATTGGAAAAGGAACTGAAAGAAACTAACCACAGTGAGTAATTATTCGAATCAGAGAAAAATTATTATTCACTCTGATTCGATTCTATTTTATGTCAAGGTGAAAAACTATCAATACATCCCACAATCAGTTCGGAACCCACCGCTATGAAAACACGCAATGTCATTCTATTTCTCGCCTCCCACTGTTTCATCGGAGTAGTCGGCTTTGCTGCCGGAATCTATACTTTGCCCATTCTTATCGCGCCAGAATCACCGTCTATTTCGGAGATATCAGCAGTAGCTGAATCGGCTGCGTATACCGGCACGTTCCGACGTGATCTCAAAGATAGCGATACACTACACTGGGGTGAAGGAAAAGTTTCTGTAGGCGAACATTCGATATCTCATATGGGGAAACTCGCACCAGGTCCTGACTACAAACTCTACCTGTCACCCGAATTCGTTGAAACAGAGAATGATTTCAACCGTATCAAGCCCCGAATGGTACTTATAGGTGACGTGAAGACATTTCATAACTTCCTTGTGCAAATTCCTCCTGGAGTAAATACCTCTCAGTATACAAGTGTAATCGTATGGTGTGAGACCTTCGGTCAGTTCATCACCTCAGCAAAATACAAGTAATTAACGAATCACTGTTATTATCTTTGTCTGCTACACTCACCCACTCTCCTAAATTTAAACTTATATACCATAGCAATAGGATATAAAAACACATGGAAAAAATTATTATCCTTGTTGATGCTCAGAATATTTACTACACGACAAAGCAAGCTCACCAATGTAATTTTGACTACAACACGTTCTGGGCGGAAGTTACGAATAATAGAACTGTCATGAAAGCTATTGCCTACACAACTGATCGGGGCGATGAAAAACAAAAACAATTTCAAAATATTCTTAGAGCTATAGGGTTCGAGGTAAAGTTAAAACCGTATATACAAAGATCAGATGGTTCTGCCAAGGGAGATTGGGATGTTGGGATAACAATAGACGCTATGGATTATGCGAAAGAAGCAGATTTAATGGTATTAGCTTCCGGTGATGGCGATTTCGACTTACTGGTAACAAAAATCCAAACAGACTATAAAGTACCAGTAGCAGTCTATGGTGTTCGTCAACTTACAGCCAACTCATTAATCAACGCGGCATCAAAATTTGTACCCATTGAAAATAAATTGCTATTAAAAACACCAAAGAACTGAATGTGAAATACTGACAAGTTATTAAATGTCATTCGAAACAAACTACTTACTTGGTTACCCTAAAAAGTAGCAGTCAGTTTAATAAAATTAGCCGACGGAATTGACGGGCATTAACATGAAAAGAACAATTAGACGTTTATTCTATATCCTGGGATTGTCTTGTGGAAGTCTAGCTTCTGCATGTACATGGTGGGGTGAACCCTACTATATAGTCGATGAGAAATATTTTGCACTTAAAGATTACGTTCACCAACTAGTAATTGAGCAGAACCATCTATCAAGCAAAGAGTATTTTAATAAAAGATTTGGAACTAATAATTGGAACTTAAAGCCAAATATTTCTGAAATTGTTGCTCCAGACTTATTCGATATCAGTCAAGATACTCGCATTACTATTAAAGTAAAAGATAATAAAAACACTCATAGCAATATCTATATTATTGCTGAGCTCTCTTTTAATAATAAATATGCTTATATTGACCTAACAAAATTAACTAAACAGCCCGTTATACAAGAAATAACGACAAATTACAGGCTCCCGGATACAGCCAACATCTTCATGGCCGAGACTAGAACAGATAACAAAACAATCATTATTGGGCCAAAAAATATAAAACAAAATACCGGCTGTGGATATATTAAGGTCAGGACTCAAAAAGAAGCCACCACCTTAAATAAGAAAGTATGCAATCAGTTTTCAGGTCGACAAAAAAATAAAACGCAAGCCTGCATTGAATTGAAAAAATAACTATCACGTGACAATAACAGTTAACAACTGCACAACTTCACTCGCCATCAGAATAGCAGCCTGTGAAGCTACTCTAGCGTTGTTCGCACACTTGATTCAAGTGTCAGGATCATCATAAATTATATTTCAGCACAAGGATGCCTCAATGAAAGAAATATTTATTAACGTCATTAATTCAATGGCTTACTATATAAACAACGCTTTTACAGAAGTTTCTATAATCTTCTTTGTGTATACATATGCAAAACGAGCATCTTATTTTGTCATTGATCGCTGCAAATTGGAATCATCAGTATCATGATACATTTAATTTACATTAGCTCCGCAACAAATCAGCCATCTGAAAATGAACTTATCGATTTATTAGAGCAATCTCGCGCCAGAAATAAAAAACAACATATCACCGGCCTACTCTTATATAACAAAAGCATATACATGCAACTTTTAGAGGGTGAATATAATGATGTACATGATATATTTAGTTCAATTCAAAATGATTCGAGAAATACTGGAGTAGCAAAATTACTAGAAGAAGGGATAATACAAAGAGATTTTCCTGATTGGAATATGGGATTCAAGAATCTTGAGTGTTTCTCACCTGACGACATACCTGGATTCGTCGATATTTTCAATGGTAGGCTTAATAAAGACCTGGTAATTAAACATAAGTCAGATGCTGTCAATCTAATAATGAATTTTGCAATCAATACTTAATAACAAGCCCAACATTTAAACGTGAGACTGAAAACTAAATAATCCGGATATGTTTATGAGTAAAAAATGTTTTGGAATAGTAATACTAGTTTTGCTTGTTATTACAGGTGGCATTTATAAATTTATTATCCAAGGGAGTATTTCAATTAATACCGATGAGAGAACAGCAATACACCTAAATTACGAGGAACGAGATTTGGTTTTAGCTGAAATGCGAGCATTTTTAACCAGCATTCAGCAAATCACAAAAGGAATCTCTGAAAACGATATGCAACGCGTAGCTGACCATGCTAAAAAAGTCGGTAGAGCTGCACAAGGTGAAATGCCTGATACCCTAATGGCAAAACTCCCTATACGATTTAAGCAACTGGGGTTTGACACGCATACAAAATTTGATCAACTAGTGATGGATACTGAAGACTTGGGTGATAGTAACCACGCCTTATCACAGCTATCAATTTTAATGCGAAACTGTGTTAGCTGCCATGCAGCATATCGTATTGTTGGTTCAAACAAGTAATCAACCTATATAAGACTTGAGAATACTAATATCAATATTCTAACAAAACTCCTATTAATTTTTATTTTACTGCTGTCAGGGTGCACTGATAAAACAGATGAAACTGTAATCTATGAAGACCAAAGTGACCTTGTGCAGCCATATAAAATAAAATTACATGAAGTTAAAATCATGACTGAAACGATTGATAGTCTTACTGTAGATTTTATCTATACCTATGAACACGATGTGCCTGCTAATGAAATAAAATTATTTGTTATGCCAGATCATGGTTACTGGAGTACTCGTGATGTTAAAATCAGTTATGGTAAACATAGTGCACGTGCAATCATTGGTTTAAGTACTCGTAATATGAAAAAAGATAATGTTGCCGAATCTGAAACAACCAAACTTCGATTTAGATTTGATCACTACCAACCTCGTAAATACTTAGGTAATGTATGGGGGCATGATGTGGCTTATCATAAAAAATGGAAACAATCTAACTAGTGTAAAATGTAAGAAATAGTCATATAACTAATTACGATATTTTAGGAGGCGTCTCATTAAATTCATATGGATACTAACCTTCTTATCATTCCTGATCTGGTCTGGTGTCAATCCTAAAGACCAATTCACATGGTTACTAGAGGTTTTACCAGCAATTATCGGCATAACCGTTATGTGGCTTACCTATAACACTTTCAGGCTAACACCACTTGTTTATTTTTTGATACTCATTCATTGCATTATATTAATGATAGGCGGCCACTATACCTATGCTGAAGTACCTTTATTTGATTTTCTGAATGAAGCATTTGATTTCACCCGCAACAACTATGACAAGCTTGGTCATTTTGCTCAAGGTTTTATCCCGTCTCTCATTACACGAGAAATACTTATTCGTAAAAATGTAATTCCTAATCATGTCTGGCGTAATTTTTTTATTGTGTCATTCTGTCTCGCATTTAGTGCTTTTTATGAGCTGATAGAATGGGGAGTGGCGTTAGCATCCGGTGAAGATGCAGAAGCCTTTTTAGGTACACAAGGCTATATATGGGACACACAATCTGATATGGGGATCGCACTTTTAGGTGCCATTATTGGGATCGCACTTTTAAGTAAACTGCATGATAAGCAACTAAAAAAAGTCATGTAACACTATTTACTATACAACTTTAACGAACAGGGACAATAGACACGTGACTAAAAATAACATCAATGGTAAACCACAAGCGGTATCTTTTTTTCAAGCATTGATTTATTGACTAAAACTTGACTTCATTATGGTTATTATTGCCAGTGCCCTAATTGGCCAGACAAACTCTTTATAATATAGACTGTTGATGATATTCTGATTTTTGTGCTATAAAAATAACTACTTTAATTAACAATTTAATAATATACAAATGAGTACAGACACAAATTCACCATCCGGGATAAAAATGACCGTTATTTTTAGGCTCGAAGCTGGCTGCCTGGGTCCTGAAGGCAAAAGTCATATCATTGCATTTTGTAACTTCGCACATAAACAAGCTAAAAAAATATCACCTACTTATATTGATTTAAAAATTTCTCCTCGAATAAGCAATGATTTGCCTGAAATTCAATACAAATTAAATAATAAAGCTCTGTCTCGCCAACGAGTAGAAAAATATCTATCTTTATTTAACGATAATATTGATCGTTTTGAAGAAAAATTAAATGAAGATCTTATTCTACTCATTGATGAATATTTTAAACGTTAATGTACCACTTTTTTTTAGTTCTTACTCATCAATACTAATATGAAAATCATATTTTTTAGTGCTAAAAAATATGATGAAGAATATTTTCGCTTATCCAATAAATACGCTTGCCACTCGCTAAAATTTACTGAAGTACCCCTTAATAACGACACAATTAGCTTAATTACTGATGAACAGGTTGCCTGTGTGTTTGTTAATGATGTCCTTGATTATGATGTTTTATTTAACCTATCAAAAACCACTATTAAATTAATTGCCCTGAGATGTGCGGGCTTTAATAATATTGATATTAAAGCTGCTCAGAAACTTGGCTTTACTGTTGTTAACGTTCCTGCCTACTCTCCAAATGCTGTAGCAGAACATACCGTTTCGATGATGCTTGCCTTAAACAGAAATATACATCGCGCTTATTCGCGTGTTAGAGATGGTAACTTTTCACTTGAAGGCCTGCTCGGTTACGATTTTAACGGCCACACGATCGGTATAATTGGTACAGGCAGAATTGGCAGCATTGTTGCGCAAATAATGCAGTCTATGGGCATGAAGATACTGGCTTATGACCCTGTCTGTAAAAATGAAGGCATAAAGTATGTGGATCTTGATACATTGCTGTCACAATCAGACGTTATATCAATACATTGCCCATTAAATGAGGCCACAAAACACCTGATTAATAAAACCTCACTCGACAAAATGAAACAGGGAGTCATGTTAATCAATACCAGTCGAGGCGCAATACTAGACACATGTGCCGTCATCGATGCCTTAAAGTCAAAAAAACTTGGCTACCTTGGCATGGATGTCTACGAATTCGAAAACAAGCTGTTTTTTGAGGATCTTTCATGCAGCATTATAGATGATGATATTTTTGAGCGATTATTGACCTTTCCTAATGTCTTGATTACCCCTCATCAAGGTTTTTTCACAACTGAGGCTTTAAAAAACATCGCAGACACAACTTTTAACAATATTGACCAATTCGTGAACAACATTCCGATAGAAAATGAAATTCTTAATGATTAATTGATCTACAACAAGATTTGTTATTGCACATCATCACTCAAATCCATAAACTAAAAACATCAGAAAAAACAGTAAGATAAATAATGAAATGCATGCGGTTACTCATGGCAATTTTATAACCTTTTAGTTTTTATAATGTAATCAGTATGTTAGCTAATTTATCTACATTGCATGCAATGAGAAAAATATATCGTTTTTAGCCAATAATCGTCTAGTAAATATTGGTTTTAGACCCATGATAGAGTATGGTTTCACTAATGAGTGATCGTCTGCATGATAGCATCGTGCGCACCTATGCTTTATATAGGTAAACATAGGCAAAATTCAAAATTTTATAAAATACGGCACCACATCAGCGACTGACATTTCAGAGCTGTATAAAGGCTTGACCCTTAAATGCTGTGTTTTGAAACCAGGTTACAGAAAGGAAAACTATGAAACAGACAATTAATCTATCCTTGTTTGTTACAATTTTTACGGCTACATCGCTAATTGCAGGGGCCAGCCAGCTAATGGCATCACCCTATTCGACTAATGGCTATAAAAAGCCTTATGGCACATCGCAAAAGCAGTATCAAAATGCTGTCATGCCTCAAATTATCACGGTTACTAATACTAAAACGGGCACCAGTATTGTTATTGGTGGTACGGTTGTTCCTTTGCGTGAAGTAACTTTAACCGCACAAATGCCAGGAAGAATCGAATTTTTAGCTGGAATTGAGGGCGACTGGTTTGAACCAGGGCAAGTTATTGCCACTATTGATATCGACGATTTAAAAGCCAAGCGCCAGCATGCTATTGCCAACATTAGCGGTCAGACATCAGCGTTACAAAACGCACAAGTACAATACTCCCGTGAATTCTGGTCACCTCAATCGCGTAATATTAATAAGATGCCGGGCATGGCCCTGCCATCTATGTTTGATACTTTTTTTACCAAACCTTTCGGCAGCGCTATGGGATTAGGCAACCCACTTCTTGACCGACAAGCAGACCTCTACTCACAAAATAGTCAATTAGCACAAGCACGTAGCCATCAGATTGGTGCTCTCTCTCAATTACAAGAAATTGATGCTAAGTTAAGAGATAGTCAAGCCGTTGCTCCCTTCGATGGTGTCATTGTAAAAAAATTGGTTGAGGTTGGTGACACAGTACAACCGGGCCAAGCGCTTTTTAAATTCGCGGATGCGCGTAATTTGCAAATACAAGTTGAAGTGCCTGCTCGTTTAATGTCGAGCATACAACAAGACATGATTGTGCCTGCTGTGCTCGATGTTGAAAACACGCGCGTCAATGCACGAGTTGCACAAATTTACCCTGTTGCCAATAATCGTCGTCATACGGTCACAGTAAAATTTGATTTACCTGAAGGTGTGCCAGGTGGCCCTGGCATCTATGCTGAAGTAATGATTCCAGATAACAGCGTGCCAGTTAGTACTCTGCCCGTTATTCCAAATTCTGCCATTGTCTGGCGAGGCAGCTTACCTGCAGTATTTGTTCACAATGACCAAAACAAATCAGAGTTACGTTTATTACGTCTGGGTGAAGCCGTTGACAATGAAAGCATCTCTGTTTTATCGGGCTTAAAAACTGGCGAGCGTATTTACACACAACCCAAACCAGGCATGGCGTCAGGCTGGGAATCGCACTCTAAATAATAAATAGCACTGCATTAAACAAAACAGTGAACAAAAGCTTTAGTCAGGAAAATAAACAGGCATGAATGAACAGAATAAGAACCACCGTTCTGAAGAGGAATTAAACCCCGATTTAGGTATTGCCGGACGCATCACCCAACAATTTATTACTTCCCCTGTAACTCCTCTTTTAATGATGGCATTTCTTGCTATTGGTTTATTAGGACTTGCCTTTACGCCCAGACAGGAAGACCCAAAAATCTCTGTGCCTATGGTAGATGTTTTTGTTCAATACCCGGGTGCTTCCTCAAAACAAGTTACCAGCCTGGTTACTGACCCATTAAGCAGAATCATGAGCGAGATCCCCGGCGTTCGCCATGTTTATTCTGCAACACAACGTGGTGGCACCGCTCTTACTGTGCGTTTTGAAGTAGGCGAAAACGAAGGAGAGTCTATTGTAAAAGTTCACGATAAAATTCAATCTAATCTTGATTTAATACCCCCTGGCGTTTCACTGCCACTAGTTAAACCCGTAAGCATTGATGATGTGCCAACTGTTACAATCACACTTTGGTCTAAAGATGTTGATGACGGTAACTTACGCACGCTTGCCTTTGATGTATTGCAACGTCTTGAAGAAGTACCAAACACGGGTAAAGGCTTTGTTGTTGGCGGACGGGCTGAACAAATCAGAATAGAAGTCATCCCTGCCAGGTTAACGGGTTATGACATTACACTGGCGCAAATTGCGCAGACGGTCAAAACGGCTAATGCAGAATTAGCTGCAGGCAATGTTGAAAGCGGTGATCTTGCTTATTCTGTCTACACCGGCTCTTTCTTAACCAACGCACAAGAAATCTCTCGCCTAGTCGTTGGCGTTAGAAATGGCTCGCCTATTTACCTACGCGATGTTGCAACTATTCAAGCTGGACCCGAAGAAACAAAACGTTATGCGGCATTTTATACAGGCTCAGCATACGAAAAAGAAAATGTTACTGCTGATAGTGATGCAGCAGTCACTATCGCTATCGCTAAAAAAGTTGGATCAAATGGTGTTAGTGTATCCAAGGCATTATTAAAACAGCTGGAAAGCTTAAAAGGCAGTATTATCCCTGATAACGTCAATGTAGAAATTACACGTGACTATGGTAAAAGCGCAGATGCCAAAGTAAACGAATTGCTTGTTTCAATTTTCGAGGCGGCATTGGCTGTTAGCATTTTGTGTATGATCGGACTGGGTTTACGTGCCGCTTCTGTTGTTATTGTTATAATTCCTATTGTAGTTTTAATTACAATCTGGTCAGCCTGGATTATTGACTACACGATTGACCGCGTAAGCCTATTTGCTCTCGTATTTTCCATCGGTATTCTCGTAGATGACGCTACTGTTGTCGTCGAAAATATATTCAGACGCTGGCTTAAAGCTGGTAAAACTACCGTTAACATTGCCGTCGATGCAGTTCGCGAAGTTGGTAATCCAACCATATTGGCCACACTAACCATTATTGCTGCCATGTTACCCATGGGATTTGTTAGCGGACTAATGGGTCCTTACATGAAACCCATACCAGTGCTTGGTGCCTCAGCCATGTTTTTCTCACTAATCGCTGCATTCATCTTTGCTCCTTGGTTTGCCATGCGTGTACGCCCGAAACTGGAGGCATTACATAAAGCAGAGCAACGTGAGCATAAAATGAACGAGTGGATAGGAAAATTCTATCGCCCTTGTATGTTGCCACTATGTAACAATAGACCGCTGGGCTTATTGTTTTTATATGGCCTGATTGCTGCCACTTTCCTGGCTTGCTCACTGTTTTACTTTAATATCGTTGCTGTAAAAATGTTGCCGTTTGATAACAAACCTGAATTTAATATTGTTATCAATATGCCTGAAGGTACGGCATTACCCGTTACAGCAAATGTTGCACACCGTCTGGCTTCAGAAATCAAATCCTTACCTGAAGTAACATCTGTTCAAACTTATGCAGGCACAGCTTCTCCGTATAATTTTAACGGCATGGTTCGTCATTATTTTTTACGTAAAGAACCTTGGCAAGCTGACATTCAAGTTATGCTGCTCGACAAAGATGATCGTGATCGTAGCAGTCATGATATAGCGGAATATTCAAGAAACCTGTTAACGCCTATTGCAAAAGAGCTCGGCGCCCGTATTCAGATAGTTGAAATGCCTCCCGGCCCTCCTGTACTACAAACAGTCGTTGCTGAAATATATGGCCCCACCGCCGAGGTTCGCCGTCAGGTTGCAACCGACATGACAGCGATGTTTGAACAAGCTGATGGCATTGTAGATGTTGATAATTACATGACAACACCTTATGAATACTGGCGTTTCATTGTTGATACTGAAAAGGCGGTGCGTTTAGGTATTTCTGTTGACGCGATAAATAATAATCTCGCCATGGCGATGGGCGGTTACAAACTGGGTGATATAAAACGTAATGTCGTACTTGAGCCTACCTATATTATTTTACAGGTGCCACTATCTATACGTTCTCAAATACAACGCTTAAAAAATCTGCCAATTATGAGCTCTTCTGGCACAAGCATTTCACTTGCAGAATTAGGACACTTCGAAAAAGCCATTGAAGACCAAACCATCTACCATAAAGACTTACGCCCTGTTGAATATGTAACAGGTGAGATGGAAGGACGCCTAGGCGCACCTATTTATGGCATGTATGCTGTTGAAGATTTACTTGAAAATTACACAACGCCGGATGGTGTTACTATGACTGGCATGCCATCTGGCCTATTAGGTCCACCTGAAGAAAGCATACAATCTGGTTTTGAGTGGACAGGGGAATGGACAGTCACTTACGAAACATTCCGCGACATGGGCGCTGCCTTCATGATTGCGCTTGTTCTTATTTATGGATTAATTGTTTGGGAATTTAAAAACTTCAAGATAGCGGGCATTATAATGGCGCCTATTCCATTAACGCTCATTGGTATTATACCGGGTCACTGGATTGTTGGTGCTGAATTTACAGCTACATCCATGATAGGCTTCATTGCGCTAGCCGGCATTATTGTTCGTAATTCAATATTACTTGTTGAATTCGTAAAACATGAGATAAAAGAAGGCAAAGAACTAACTGATGCTGTTATCGCAGCCGGACAAGTTAGAATGCGCCCAATCTTTATTACTGCGCTAACATTAATGGCAGGTTCTGCGGCTATTATAAGTGATCCAATTTTTCAGGGCATGGCAGCTAGTTTATTATTTGGTACGGCTATCGCTACAATACTAACCCTCATCGTTATACCTCTGGGTTGCATTAGTGCAAGCAAGCAATTTTACCTTGTAGATGAATATGCCGATGACTATGTAGAAGTTATTAATGAGTATCAGCATGTCGAAAAATCCGAACCAATTTGGAAAAAAGTTTGGAATATCTTATCTTTTATTCTAAGTCTGATTTACAATCTATTAATAGTACTTTTCAATTTTATAAAAAACATTATTCAAAAACGTAAAGATAATAAACAACGATCAAATGCTGATACAACCTCACAGTCTAATGATATTTTTAAAAAATCAAATGGAGGCTCTCCTCAAGTACCTGAAAAAACTAGTACTATAGACACAACCGAACCTCCAAAATCTGAGTCAGCCTCTGCTCCAGTAGCTAAGAAAAAAACACCCTCTAAAAAGAAAGCAGCAGCGCCTAAGAAAAAAACACCCTCTAAAAAGAAAGCAGCAGCGCCTAAGAAAAAAACTGTAACTCTTAAGAAGCAACCTGTGAAAAAAACAGCTAATAAAAAAATTGTACCTAAAAAGTCACCTACTAAAAAACCGTCAACAAAGAAAAAACGACGCGGCATTAAATTAAAAAATATTGATAAAAAACCATAAGGGCAAAATGATGAAAATGAATAAACATTTAAATCAGTCTATTCTCATATTATCTACACTGATCTGCGCCTCATTTGCGATGGCAGGAAATGATAAAGTTGAGGATAGTAGGCAGGCGGCTGCAATGCCACCTCCACCACCAGGGCCTTATCATTCGCAAGGATTCAATCAACGACCACCGCAACCTATGCAACCACCGGCTTGGGCACAGCGACCACCGCAACCTATGCAACCACCGGCTTGGGCACAGCGACCACCGCAACCTATGCAACCACCGGCTTGGGCACAGCGACCACCGCAACCTATGCAACCACCGGCTTGGGCACAACGACCACCGCAACCTATGCAACCACCGGCTTGGGCACAACGACCACCGCAACCTATGCAACCACCGGCTTGGGCACAGCGACCACCGCAACCTATGCAACCACCGGCTTGGGCACAAAAACCGCCACAACCGCCTGCTTGGGCACAGCGACCACCGCAACCTATGCAACCACCGGCTTGGGCACAAAAACCGCCACAACCGCCTGCTTGGGTAAATAATCCACCAGCGCCTCCAGCTCGAGTGCAGCCAATGCGTTCACCCGAATGGGGACAGCCACCCATACATCGCAAAGCATTGCCTGCTTGGGTTCACAATCGTCCTGCGCAACCAGCCTGGGCGCAACGACCTATTCCAACAAGAGTTAGCTACAAACAAACAACGCCTGCATGGACACACCAGTCTCGACGATCTCGATGGGCAAATCACCGTGCACAACAAGCCCAGTCAACGCCAGCTTGGGCACGTAATCAGCCCTCTCGTCCGACTTGGTCAAACAAGCCTCCTGCTCGGCCAGCATGGGTAAAACGCCCACCTCAGACGAATCAAGTACCAAATTGGGCTCATAATCGTCCTGCACAACCTGCCTGGGCTACAAAGCCACCGACTTGGGCCATGAATAGATCCACTCGTCCGACATGGGCACAAAGACCACCACGGCCGCCTGTTTTTAATCATAGAAATCAATCGCTCAATCATTATTAAATACAAAGAGTATTATGGGCGAGAGGAAAGTTAAATTATGAAATTATCATCTCTGATCAGCATTAATAAACACGATGTTAATTGCATGCCTGTTCTATTGTTACTAGCACTTTTATGTAACTCGAACACGACTTTTGCTGATTCAATAACATACTCACCGGATCAGT